>Ga0310832_100040_pt1 | contig 278350 bp, 256 predicted proteins | sample WT_ome_7_FD_201303 | JGI IMG/M metagenome (GOLD analysis project Ga0310832, IMG submission 201303) | Sorghum-adapted microbial communities enriched on wild type (WT) sorghum from Joint BioEnergy Institute, Emeryville, California, United... ...
CTTCCCGAACCAGCGCGCCAACGCCGGCTCATGATCGGACCTACTGACATTCAGATCATCCTCGGGAAGGTGCGCCCACTTTCACGCCCCCACCCCGAGGCTCATCCACAGGTTCTGATCATTGCTCGTGGCAGCCGCCTTCACCGAAACCTGTTGAGCCAGAACGACACGCACCGCCAGCTCGGGTTCGTCGACCGTGCGCGGGATGCGTTGGCCCGGCGCCTTTGCCACCACTGCGCGCAGGTCCTCGTCGGCGCCGAGCGCCTCGACCACCGCAGCGGGGTCGGCGTCGAGGTCGAGCAGACGCCGGCACCGGGCGATCGCGGTAGCGAGATCACGGAAATCGTCCAACACGATCTGGCAGCGGACGTGGTCCGGTCGCGGGGTCAGTGCAACGATCCCGCCGCCACGCGGCAGCCGTAGCGTGCGCCGATAGGCTCCGTCGCGAACCTCCTCCAGTCCCGGCACCGCGCACGCCGCGAGGTGCCCGAACACCCCTTCGTAAGCGAACGGCGTGCGGACCGGCAGTCGCAGCGACAACGCCCCGGTGCCGCCGGCCGGCCCGTATCGCGCCCGGGCCCGCCGCCGCAACTCGGTCGGAGTCGTGGCGCAGACCGCCCGCACGGTGTCGTTGAACTGGCGGATGCTCGCGAAACCCGCCGCGAAGGCCACGTCACTGAACGGCAGTTCGGTTGTCTCGATCAACACCCGGGCGGTCTGGGCCCGCTCTGCGCGGGCCAGCGCGAGGGGGCCGGCGCCCACCTCGGCCTGTAGTAGCCGTTCGAGGTGGCGGGTCGAGTAGCCCAGCCGAGCGGCGAGCCCGCCGACCCCGTCCCGGTCCACCACCCCGTCGGCGATCAGCCGCATCGCCCGGGCCACCACGTCCCCGCGCACGTTCCACTCCGGCGAGCCCGGCGAGGCGTCCGGCCGGCAGCGTTTGCAGGCGCGGAACCCGGCTTGCTGCGCGGCCGCGGCGGTGGGGTAGAAGCGGATGTTACGGGCATGCGGCGTCCGGGCCGGACAACTCGGCCGACAGTAGATGCCGGTGCTCAACACCGCGGTGACGAACCAGCCGTCGAACCGGGCGTCCTTCGACTGGACGGCCCGGTAGCAGCGGTCGAAGTCGTCGTGCACCCTCACACCATGACAGCTGCCGGGCTGAGGAACTAGCGGAAATCCGACAAGGCAGTCGCGCCGCCGCTGCCCCCCGACCCGCCCGCGGCGTTGACTATCGTCGAGCCGTGACGATCAGATACGACCCGGTGCTGCGGGAACAGATCACGGCGAATCTGGCACGCCATGAACGCCGCACCGTGACCGACCCGTCCAAGCGGCATGCGGCCGTCGCGGTGGTGCTGGTCGACTCGACCGTCGGCGAGGACCGCGTCGATCCCGCACCTGTCGACGAGTGGATCGGCGGTCGGCCGTTGCCCGATCCCGCCTTGGACGGCCGTATGGTCAACGTGTCCGGCGGAGCGGCGTTCCTGTTGTGCCGCAGGGCGATTCGGTTGTCATCGCATGCGGCCCAATGGGCGTTGCCCGGGGGCCGGCTGGATCCGGGGGAGAGCGCGGTCGACGCCGCGCTGCGCGAACTCGACGAGGAACTCGGCGTCACGCTGCCGGGTTCGGCGGTGCTCGGCCTGCTCGACGACTACCCGACCCGATCGGGTTATGTGATCACTCCGGTGGTGCTGTGGGGCGGCGGCCGGCTCGACCTGCGGCCCGCCCCGGAGGAGGTCGCCGCCGTCTACCGGGTGGGGCTGCACCAGCTGCAACGGCCCGATTCTCCACGCTTCATCACCATTGCGGAAAGCCCCCGCCCGGTAGTGCAGATCCCGCTGGGCAACGACCTCATCCATGCGCCGACCGGCGCGGTGCTGTTGCAGCTGCGTTGGCTGGGGCTCGAGGGGCGCAGCGACCCGGTCGACGGGCTCGAGCAGCCGGTGTTCGCATGGCGGTAGCGTTTGGCAGACTGTCCGTGTGGCACAGATAACCCTGCGTGGAAATCCCCTTAATACCGTTGGTGAGCTGCCGGCTGTCGGGTCCAAGGCGCCCGGCTTCACGCTCATCGGAACCGACCTCGGCGAGATCACCGACCAGCAGTACCGGGGCAAGTCGGTCCTGCTGAACATCTTCCCGTCGATCGACACCCCGGTGTGCGCGACGAGCGTGCGCACCTTCAACGAGCGGGCCGCCTCGTCCGGCGCGACCGTGCTGTGCGTGTCGAAGGATCTGCCGTTCGCGCAGAAGCGTTTCTGCGGCGCCGAGGGCATCGAGAACGTCATCACCGCCTCGGCGTTCCGCAGCAGCTTCGGTGAGGACTACGGCGTGACCATCGCCGACGGTCCGATGGCCGGGTTGCTCGCGCGTGCGGTTGTGGTGATCAACGCCAACGGTGAGGTCGCCTACACCGAGTTGGTGCCCGAGATCGGCCAGGAGCCCAACTACGACGCCGCGCTCAACGCGGTCTAGTCGAAGCCACCGCTGAGGTATTCGGCGCGGCAGGACCGCCGCGCCAGCTTGCCGCTGGTGGTGCGCGGGATCGACCCGGCCGGCACCAGCCGAACGTCGGCGACGGCGAGGCCGTGTACATCGGCGACCGCCCGGCGGATCGCCTCGATCGCCGGCGCCGGGTCGGTCCGACGCGTGCGGGGCGCCCGCTCGGCCACCACCACGACCCCGTCGTCGGTCGGGAACGCCGCGGCGTAACCGCGCCGTACCAGCGGTGACGCGGCCGCCACGGTGGCCTCGACGTCGTGCGGATAGTGCTGTTTGCCGTCGACGACGATCATGTCCGCGCGGCGGCCGGTGACATACAGTTCACCGTCCAGATAGACACCCAGGTCGCCGGTGCGCAGCCACGTCGCGGTGTCCGGTGCACCGTCGGCGTGGCTGTGCACCGGCAGCCGCGACCGCAGCGTCGCATTGAACGTCGCCTGCGATTCCTCGGGCCGTTCCCAGTACCGCGGCGCCACGTTGTCGCCGTGCACCCAGATCTCGCCGATCCGCCCGTCGGGCAGTTCGGTGTGGTCGTCGGGGTCGACGATCACCGCCCACTGGCTGCGTGCGACCTGTCCGCAGGAGACGTGGGTGACCGCGCCCGGCGCGTCGGCCGGCAGCGGCACGGCCCGGCCGAGGCTCAACTGCTCCCGGTCGAGGTGGACGGCCCTCGGGCAGGCCTCGGGGCCGATCGTCGAGACGAACAACGTCGCCTCGGCGATCCCGTACGACGGTTTGATGGCGTTGGGCCGCAACCCGTACGGCGTGAACGCGGTGGAGAACTCGGTGATCGCGGCCATGCTGACCGGCTCGGAGCCGATGATCATCACCACGTTGCTCAGGTCGATGTCCTCGCCGGAATCGGGACGGCCGCGCTGAGCGGTGTACTCGTAGGCCAGGTTGGGCGCGGCGGTGACCACCCGCCCGACCCGGGATCCGTCCGACAGGGCCCGGATCCACCGCTGCGGGCGACGCAGAAACGCGGTGGGCGACATCAGCGTCGAGTAGCCGCCGTAGACCGCGGGGAAGCCGATCATCGACAACCCCATGTCGTGGTACAGCGGAAGCCAGCTGACCCCGTGGGTGTTCCGGTCCAGCAGGTCGATCGACAGGATCATCTGCAGCAGGTTGGTGCCGACCGCCCGGTGGGTGATCTCGACACCGACCGGCGGCCGCGTCGACCCCGACGTGTACTGCAGGTGTGACACATCGTCGACGTCGATGGGCACCGGGACGAACTCGCCGGCCGCCGCGTCGGGGATCTCGTCGACGAGCAGCACCGCGGCGCCGCGGGCCGCATCGACCGACTCCAGAAATCCGGTGACCGCCGCGGCCGCGGACCGGGTCGTCAGGATGGCGGCCGGGCGCGCATCGGTGAGCGCGGTATCGAGCCGTTCGGCGTGGCCCTGCAGCTCCGGGGCGAACAGCGGCACCGCGATGCGGCCGGCCTGCACCGCGGCGAAGTACCCGGCGACGTAGTCGAGACCCTGCGGGGCCAGGACCGCCACCCGGTCACCGCGCTGAGTGACCTGTTGGATCCGGGAGCCGATCGCCGCCATCCGGGTGCCGAGCTGCGACCAGGTCAACTCGACGGTGCGGCCGTCGCCGGCGAAGTCGAGATACCGGAACGCGATCGCGTCCCCGACGTGGGTGACGTTGCGCTCGATCAGCGAGATCAGCGTGACGCCCGGCGGCAGCACGATGCCGCCGTCGGCATCCAGGCAGTCCTCGATCCGCAGCAGCCCCTCGGGGGCGATCGACCCGTGCATACTACGAAGTGTAGTTACCGTGACGCGCAGTATCAGGTAACACGCGCTGGATGTGACCGACCCGTCACGCGGGCGTCGCCGGCGCCGGCGGGCACTTTCGGTCCGCAGCGGCCGCCCGGCGGCCGAGGGAGGCGAGCGCGATCGCGCCCGCGGCCAGATACAGCAGCGACAGCACCGTGGTACGGGCCGGGTTGCCGCCCTCGTGGACGAAGACCGGCACCGTGTTGAAGGCGAGGTTGGCCGCGGCGTGCATGAGCATCATCGCCAGCACGCTGCCGCCGGTGCCCAGGTAGACCCGGACGAAGATCATCGTCGCCCCGGTGAGTTGCACGGCGAACAACAGGAACGGCTGATCGGCCTGGGCGGTGCCCGGCACCAGCGCCATCGGCAGGTGCCACAGCGCCCACAGCGGCCCGAGCACCAGGCTGGTGGCCAGTGGGCTGGTCAGCCGCAGCATCCGGGCCAGGGCGTAACCGCGCCAGCCGGCGTCCTCGCCCAGCGGGGCGATCCAGAAGGTCGCCAGCGTCTGGGCGCCGGCGGCGGTCACCCATGCCGCCGGGGAGGTGCCGGAGACCACCGCGTCGACGGCCACCGCAGCCAACGGGATCGCGAACGGCACGAGCAGCACCACGAGGTACCAGCGCAGTGCGAACCGGGCGGCCACGCTCGCCCGGAGCAGGCGCCGCAGCTCGGCACGGCCGCCCCGCAGGGTCGCCAGCACGCACGCCGTCACGGTCGGCGACAGCACGGCCGTCAGGGCGAGCAGCCCCAGCGCCGGGTCGATTCCGTCGGGCCGGCGTGCGGCGCAGATGATCGGCAGGTAGCACAGCCAGGTGACCACCGTGGTCACCACAACGAACCAGGCGACCTCACTCGCATCGCGGCGGGTGTCCGATCCGGTCACCAACATCCTTGTGTCCCAATGCGCTTCGATGCTCAGACGTCGGCCAGCGCGGCCTGCGCCGCGGCCAGGGACCGTTCGACGCGATCCGGCCGGTCGCCGAGAGCCACCAGGATGTTCACCGTCAACGGACGCAGGATCTGCGCCATGCCGTGACCCTCGTGGCCGAAGAACCCGGCCATCTCCAGCATCACCGCGCCGTGCACCACGCTCCATATCTGGCCGGCGATCGCCACCTCGCCCTCGTCGCGGATGCGCCCGGCCTCGATCATGCGGCGGACCGCGGTGCGCAACGCCTGGAACGACGCCGCCCACTCGGGGCGGGCGGAGGCGCTTCCGGTCACGGTGAGGTCGGCGCGGTAGCGGTTCAGCGACGGGGTGTGGGTGCCGAACATCATCTGGTAGCGCTGCGGGTTCTCCAGCGCGAACCGACGGTACGCCGCGCCCATCACGAAGAAGTCGGCCACCGGGTCGTCGGTGGCGGGAATGCCGGTCAGCGCGGCGGTGAACCGGCCGAACGCCTCGTTGGCGATTGCGTCGATCAGGCCCGTCATGCCGCCGAAGTGGGTGTACACCGCCATGGTCGACGAACCGGACTCCGCAGCCACCTTGCGCGCGCTCAGCGCGTGCACCCCGTCGCGCTCGAGGATCCGCACCCCCGCCTGAACCAATCGGTCACGCATCGCGTCCGCCATGCTTGCCATGATGCCATAACACTGTTATACAGGACCAATAACAGTGTTATAGCCGAAGGAGCATCACCATGAGCCGCTACCTGACGGGCGCTTTCGCGCCGATCGGTGAGGAGTACACGCTGACCGACCTGCCGGTCACCGGAACCATTCCGGACTGGCTGGACGGCCGGTACCTGCGCAACGGGCCCGACCCGGTGGGCGAGATCGACCCGGAGCTGTACCACTGGTTCGTCGGCGACGGCATGGTGCACGGCATCCGGATCCGCGACGGGAAGGCCGAGTGGTACCGCAACCGCTGGGTGCGCGGACCCGAAACCGCCCGCGCGCTCGGTGAGCAGCCTCCGCCCGGACACTTCCCGGTGTCCGGAATCGGCGCCAACACCAACGTGATCGGTCACGCCGGCAAGACCATCGCGTTGGTCGAGGCCGGATTGGCGTGCGTGGAGCTCACCGACGAGTTGGCGACCGTGGGCGCCTGCGACTTCGACGGCACCCTCACCGGCGGCTACACCGCGCATCCCAAGCGGGATCCGGAAACCGGTGAACTGCACGCGGTCTCGTACAACCTGTTCGGTGGCAACCGGGTCCAGTACTCGGTGATCGGCGTCGACGGCCGGGCCCGGCGCGTCGTCGACATCCCGGTCGCCGGTGCGCCGATGATGCACGACTTCTCGCTGACCGAGAACCACGTGGTGATCTACGACCTGCCGGTCACTGCCGACGTCCGACAGATGGCCGAGATGGCCGTGCCCCGGCCGTTGCGGCTCCCGGCGCGGCTGGTGCTCTCGGCGCTGATCGGGCGGATCCGGATTCCCGATCCCATCGCGGCCCGCCGGCCCCGGCCGTCGACCGATCGGCGGTTCCCGTACTCGTGGAACCCGAACCACCCGGCGCGGGTCGGGGTGATGCCGCGTGACGGCGACGGCCGCGACGTGCGCTGGTTCGACGTCGAACCCTGCTATGTCTTCCACCCGCTCAACGCCTACGACGACGGGGACACCGTCGTGCTCGATGTGGTGCGGCACCCGAAGATGTTCGACACCCACCGGCTCGGGCCCGACGAGGGCGATCCGACGCTCGACCGCTGGGTGGTCGACCTCGCCGACGGCAAGGTGCGCGAAAGCCGCGTCGACGATCGCGCCCAGGAATTCCCGCGGGTCGACGAACGGCGGGTCGGCCGGCGGCACCGGTACGGCTACGCGCCGGCGTTCCCGGGCGGAGAGGGCAGCGACACCCTGCTCAAGCACGATTTCGCCGGCAGCGGGTCGATCCAGCGGTCGTTCGGTGCGGGAAAGGTGCTCGGGGAGTTCGTGTTCGTCCCCTCATCCCCGGACGCCGCCGAGGACGACGGGGTGCTCATGGGGTTTGTCTACGACAGGCCAACCGACCGCAGCGAGCTGGCGCTCCTCGACGCCCAGACGCTGCAGGACGTGGCACGGATCTCGCTGCCGCACCGGGTGCCCGCGGGGTTCCACGGCAACTGGGTGCCGACGGCCTAGCCGATCGGCCCGCCGGTCGGCGGGCCGATCACAGCCGCACCGGGGTCGCCAGCCGAGTCGGCTGGGTGTAGCCGCGTAGCGTCACGGTGTCGCCCAAAGTCCAATGGGCTCTTTCCGTTTCGCCGGCCCTGGCCACCGCGTCCGCCGACGCGAGCAGGTGTTGCGGGGTGTCCTTGGCCAGCTCGCACAGCCGCGCCGCCTCGTTGACCGGCTCGCCGATCACGGTGTATTCGAAGCGTTCGTTGGCGCCGACGTTGCCGGCCACCGCGCGTCCGGAGGCCACGCCGATGCCCGCCTCGCATTCGGGCGCCTCGGCGTGCACCCGCCGGGAGATGGCGCGCGCGGCCGCCAGCGCATGGTCCTCCGGGTTGTCCAGCCGGTTGGGTGCGCCGAAGACCGCCAGCGCTCCGTCGCCCTCGAACTTGTTGACGATCCCGTGCTGGCGGTCGACCTCGTCGACGATCACCGAGAAGAACCGGTTGAGCAGGTCGACCACCTCCGGGGCGGGCCGGCGGGTCACCAGCTGGGTCGAGCCGATGATGTCGACGAACAGGACGGCCACGTGGCGTTCTTCGCCGCCGAGCTGAGGACGCTGCCGCTCGGCGGCGGCCGCCACCTCCCGCCCGACGTGGCGGCCGAACAGGTCCCGTAGCCGCTCGCGTTCCCGCAGCCCGGCGACCATCGAGTTGAAGCCGCGCTGCAACTCGCCGAGCTCGGTGCCGTCGAACACCACCACGTTGCAGTTCAGGTCGCCGCGTTCGACGTGGTGCAGCGCCTCGCGCACCACCCTTACCGGTGTCGCGGTGAGCCACGACATCAGCCACATCAACACCGACCCGAACGCGATCGTCGCCGCCGCGATGGCCAGCACCGCGTAGGCGAATTGTTCGTGGGTCAGGTTGCGCAGCACCAGCGCGAAGAACGCGGTCACCGCGATACCCATCACCGGCACCCCGGAGCCCAGCAACCAGACCAGCATGAGCCGGCCCATGATGCCGGTGGCCAGCCGGCGCGGCGGCCGGCCCGCCTCCAGGGCCTGGGCCGCGACCGGGCGCAGCGCGAACTCGGTGACCAGATAGCAGGCGGTGGCCACGACGATGCCCGAGAAGCCCACACCGAACAGGAACCGCGGGATGAACACGCTGTCCTGCAGCCCGTAGAGCGTGGTCGTCAGCACCGCGCCCACCCCCCAAAGCACCAGGATCGTGCGTGCCACCCGCCAGGGCGCCAGGAAGGTCTCGCGCTGGTCGTCGCGGTCGGGCCGGCGCTCCTCGATGGCCCACCGCAGCGAGCGCACCGTCTGGGTGGTGACCCACACCGTGCCCGCCCCGAGCGCCAGCCCGATGGTGGCCGGCGCCACCCCGTAGGTCAGCCATGCCGGGGCGTCGGTGAACACGCTGGGGTTGGGGAACACGAATGCCACCAACACCGTTGCCACCGCGATGCCGAGCAGGTTCACCAGCAGGATCAGCACGGTCAGGATGGTCTGGATGCGGATCCGGCGGCGCCGCTGGCTCTCGGTGGGTTTGCCCAGGACCCAGGACCCGTATTCGGGCGTCTGCTGCGGCAACCGCCCGCTCTGCCGAGTCACCGTCTCGAGCAGCCGACCCAGCCGGTGCGCGAGGCTCCTGTTGGCGGTCATCGTGCCTAGAGCCTAGATGGTGCGTCGCGCCCCCTAAGGTTGTTCAGGTGCGACTCGTCATCGCTCGCTGCACCGTCGACTACGTGGGGCGGCTGACCGCGCATCTGCCCTCGGCCCGGCGCCTGCTGCTGTTCAAGGCCGACGGGTCGGTCAGCGTCCACGCCGACGACCGCGCCTACAAGCCGCTGAACTGGATGAGCCCGCCGTGCCGGTTGACCGAGGAGGTCGACGGGTCGACCCTGTTGTGGATCGTCGAGAACAAGGCCGGCGAACAACTGCGCATCGTCGTCGAGGACATCGAGCACGACTCCACCCACGACCTCGGCGTGGACCCCGGCCTGGTCAAGGACGGGGTGGAGGCCCATCTGCAGGAGTTGCTGGCCGAACACGTCGAGGTGCTCGGGCCGGGCTACACCCTGGTGCGCCGGGAGTACATGACCGCCATCGGCCCGGTGGATCTGTTGTGCCGCGATGCCGAGGGCCGCACGGTCGCCGTTGAGGTGAAACGCCGCGGCGAGATCGACGGGGTGGAGCAGTTGACCCGTTATCTGGAGCTGCTCAACCGGGACAGCCTGTTGGCGCCGGTGACCGGGATCCTGGCCGCCCAGCAGATCAAACCGCAGGCCCGCACGCTGGCGAACGACCGTGGAATCCGCTGTGTCACCTTGGATTACGACCAGATGCGGGGCATGGACAGCGATGAGTTCCGGCTGTTCTGACGGGTTCCGGTGATGGGCCGCAAGCGCCGCTCAGCCCGTCGATCGGGTCGCGGTCCGCTGTTGCCGCCGCTGCCGCAGCCGCGACGCATCGAAATCGGCCCGGACGGGTGGGAATACGAGGTGCGGTCGGTGCCCGCGGTGCGCGCCACCAAGACGTACCGATGTCCCGGGTGCGATCACGAAATCCGGCCGGGCACAGCGCATCTGGTGGTGTGGCCGGTGGAGCTCGGGGAACGGGCGGTCGAGGAGCGCCGGCACTGGCACACGCCGTGCTGGGCGCATCGGTCGACGCGGCGACCTACCCGCAGATGGTCATGAGCGCGTCGTGAGTCAGTGTGCCGAATCGGCTGCCGGCTCAACGAGTTCGATCAGCACACCGCCGGCGTCCTTGGGATGGATGAAGTTGATCCGGGAGTTGGCGGTGCCGCGCTTGGGGGTGTCGTAGAGCAGACGCAGCCCGTCGGCGCGCAGCCGCTCGGAGAGCGCGTCGATATCGCTGACCCGGTAGGCCAGTTGCTGCAGGCCGGGGCCGCGGGTGTCGATGAACTTCGCGATCGTCGACTTCTCGTTCAGCGGGGCGAGCAGCTGGATCTCGGAGCTGCCCACCGGGGCGCCGCGCACCGCGAGCATGGCTTCGCGAACGCCCTGTTCCTCGTTGACCTCCTCGTGCAGGACGATCATGCCGAGGTGATCGTGATACCACTTGATCGCGGCGTCGAGATCCGGCACCGCGATCCCCACGTGATCTATTCCCGTCACCAAGGCGCTGGCCAGGGCGGGACGGGCATCTACGTGTTCAGTGGTCATAACGCAACGGTAACCTTGAGACAGATGTTTACGGAATGTGTCATCAGCCACACTCCGTATACCCCGTTCTCGGAAGGACACGCATGACGACGTCGGTGATCGTTGCCGGAGCCCGTACCCCGATCGGCAAGATGATGGGCTCGCTGAAGGATTTCTCGGCCACCGAGCTCGGTGCCATCGCCATCAAGGGTGCTCTGGAGAAGGCCAAGGTCCCGGCGTCGGCAGTGGAGTACGTGATCATGGGCCAGGTGCTCACCGCCGGTGCCGGCCAGATGCCGGCCCGCCAGGCGGCCGTGGGCGCGGGCATCCCCTGGGAGGTGCCGGCGCTGTCGATCAACAAGATGTGCCTGTCGGGCATCGACGCGATCGCGCTGGCCGACCAGCTGATCCGGGCCGGTGAGTTCGACGTCGTCGTCGCCGGTGGTCAGGAGTCGATGACCAGAGCGCCGCACCTGCTCATGGACGCCCGCTCGGGCTACAAGTACGGCAGCGTCACCATGCTGGACCACCTGGCCTACGACGGGCTGCACGACGTGTTCACCGACCAGCCGATGGGCGCGCTGACCGAACAGCGCAACGACGTCGACAAGTTCACCCGTGAGGAGCAGGACGCGTTCGCCGCCCGCAGCCACCAGCGGGCCGCCGCGGCGTGGAAGGACGGGGTGTTCGCCGACGAGGTGGTGCCGGTGTCGATCCCGCAACGCAAGGGCGACCCGATCGAGTTCGCCCAGGACGAGGGCATTCGCGCCAACACCACCGTGGAGTCGCTGGCCGGGCTCCCGCCGGCCTTCCGCAAGGACGGCACCATCACCGCCGGTTCGTCGTCGCAGATCTCCGACGGCGCCTGCGCGGTGGTGGTGATGAACAAGGCCAAGGCCGAGCAGCTCGGGCTGTCCTGGCTCTGCGAGATCGGCGCGCACGGCGTGGTCGCCGGCCCCGACTCCACCCTGCAGTCCCAGCCCGCCAATGCGATCAAGAAAGCCATTGCGCGCGAGGGGATCACGGTGGACCAGCTCGACGTCATCGAGATCAACGAAGCGTTCGCCGCGGTGGCGCTGGCCTCGACCCGCGAGCTCGGCGCCGATCCGGAGAAGGTCAACGTCAACGGCGGCGCGATCGCGATCGGCCATCCCATCGGCATGTCCGGAGCGCGGATCACGCTGCACGCGGCGCTGGAGCTGTCGCGCCGCGGCAAGGGCTACGCCGTCGCCGCGCTCTGTGGCGCGGGGGGTCAGGGCGACGCCCTGGTGCTGCGCCGGCCCTGACGGCCGGATTGTTCGACGCCGCGTCGTATGACGGCAAGTAGTAGAAAGGGCGACGTTCGGGCACAATAGGCGGCCGTGACGGACACCTTCGACCTGCGCTCGGTCGTGGGCTGGTTCCGGCTCGTCGCCCTGCTGGAGGCGGTGAGCTGGGTCGGCCTGCTGATCGGGATGTACTTCAAGTACCTGGGCAGTCCGCGCACCGAACTCGGCGTCAAGGTGTTCGGGCCGGTCCACGGCGCGATCTTCGTCGCGTTCGTGGTGGTCGGCGTACTGGTCGGCCTCGCGCGCGGTTGGTCCCCGGTCACCTGGCTCGCCGGTGCGCTGGCCGGCTGCGCACCTCTGGCCAGCGTGCCGTTCCTCGTCTGGGCGGACCGCACCGGGCGCCTGGGCGCTCGACCCGACATGCCCGCCGGGATTACCCAACCGGGGCTTCGGGCCGGCGATACGACGTGACAAACTGAACTACGTGACTCGTCCACGTCCTGTCGCGGCGTCCATGGCCGGAGCGGTTGACCTTTCGGCGCTCAAACAGCGGGCCTCATCCGGCGAAGGCGGCTCGGCTCCCGCCGGCGGGGTCGACGTCACCGAGGCCAATCTGGAAGCCGAGGTTCTGGTCCGGTCCAATCAGGTTCCGGTGGTGGTGCTGCTGTGGTCACCCCGCAGCGATGCGAGCGTGCAGCTCGGCCAGACGCTGGGTCAGTTCGCCCAGTCCGACGGCGGCAAGTGGTCGCTGGCGACGGTCAACGTCGACGCGGCTCCGCGGGTGGCGCAGATGTTCGGGGTACAGGCCGTTCCCACGGTGATCGCGGTTGCCGCCGGCCAACCGTTGGCGAGCTTCGCCGGCCCGCAGCCGGCCGAGCAGGTGCGCGCCTGGATCAACTCCCTGCTCAACGCGACGGCCGGCAAACTCCAAGGCGGCCCGGCCGAGGAGCAGGTCGATCCGGAACTCGCGCAGGCACGGGCGCACCTGGACGCGGGTGACTTCGAAGCGGCCCGGCAGGCGTATCAGAAGATCCTGGACAACAATCCGGGTCATCCCGAGGCCAAGGCCGCGGTCCGCCAGATCACGTTCCTGCAGCGGGCCCAGGCGCACCCGCCGGGCGCGATCCTCGCCGCCGATGCGGCGCCCGACAACATCGACCTGGCGCTGGCCGCCGCCGATGTGGAGATCATGCAGCAGCAGGTGTCGGCGGCGTTCGACCGGTTGATCGAACTGGTCAAGCGCACCAGCGGGGACGACCGGACCAAGGTGCGCACCCGGCTGGTCGAGCTGTTCGACCTGTTCGATCCGTCCGATCCGGAGGTCATCGCCGGTCGGCGCAAGCTCGCCAACGCGCTGTACTGACGCTTTCGGGCCGGAGCTACCCCTCGCCGTCGCCGGCGTACTCGAACCACAGCGCCGCCAGTGGCGGCAGCACCATGACCGCCGACGCCGGGCGGCCGTGCCAGGGCTCGTCGGTGGCCTGCACCGCCCCGTAGTTCCCGATGCCCGAGCCGTGATAGCCGTCGGCGTCGGTGTTGAGCACCTCGCGCCAGGTGCCCGGATACGGCAGCCCGACCCGATAGCGGGTGTGCTCCACGCCGGCGAAGTTGAACACGCACGCCAGCACCGATCCGTCGTCGCCGTAGCGCAGGAAGCTCAACACGTTGTTGGCCGAATCGTTGGCGTCGATCCAGGAATAACCCTGCGGGCTGGTGTCCAGCGACCACAACGCGCGGGTGCTGCGGTAGATGCGGTTGAGGTCGCGCACCAGCCGCTGGATCCCGATGGAGTAGCTGCTCTCGTCGAGCTGGAACCAGTCCAGCCCGCGCTCCTCGGACCATTCGGCGCGCTGGCCGAACTCCTGGCCCATGAACAGCAGCTGTTTGCCCGGATGCGCCCACTGGTAGGCCAGCAGTTCCCGCACCCCGGCGGCCTTGGTGTGATCGTCCCCGGGCATCCGCCCCCACAGCGTGCCCTTGCCGTGCACCACCTCGTCGTGGCTGATCGGCAGCACGAAGTTCTCGCTGTAGGCGTAGAGCATCGAGAACGTCATCTCGTGGTGGTGATAGCTGCGGTAGATCGGGTCACGCTTGATGTACTGCAGCGTGTCGTTCATCCACCCCATATTCCACTTCATCGAAAACCCAAGACCGCCAAGCGTTGTCGGTCGCGTCACGCCCGGCCACGAGGTGGACTCCTCGGCGATGGTGACCACGCCGGGGAACAGTTTGTGCACGGTCGCGTTCATCTCCTGCAGGAACTGCACCGCCTCGAGGTTCTCCCGGCCGCCGTAGATGTTCGGCGTCCACGCCCCCGACGGCCGGGAGTAGTCGAGGTAGAGCATCGACGCGACCGCGTCGACCCGCAGGCCGTCGATGTGGAACTCCTGCAGCCAGTACAGCGCGTTGGCCACCAGGAAGTTGCGTACCTCGGGGCGGCCGAAGTCGAAGACGTAAGTGCCCCAATCGAGTTGCTCGCCCCGGCGGGGATCGGAGTGCTCGTAGAGCGCGGTGCCGTCGAAGCGGCCCAGCGCCCAGGCGTCTTTGGGGAAGTGGGCCGGAACCCAGTCCATGATGACGCCGATTCCGGCCTGGTGCAGGGTGTCGACCAGATACCGGAAATCGTCCGGTTCGCCCAGCCGTGCGGTCGGCGCGTAGTAGGAGGTCACCTGGTAGCCCCAGGACCCGCCGAACGGATGCTCGGCGACCGGCATCAGCTCGACATGTGTAAAGCCCTGTTCGACAACGTATTCGGCGAGTTGATGAGCCAGCTCGCGGTAGCTCAGGCCGGGCCGCCAGGACATCAGGTGCACCTCGTAGGTGCTCATCGGCTCGCTTATCGGGTTGCGCTCCGCGCGCCGGGCCAGCCACTCGTCGTCGTGCCACCGATAGTCGCTGACCGTCACCTTGGACGCGGTCTGCGGCGGCACCTCGGTGGCGAACGCCATCGGATCGGCGCGATCGGTCACCGAACCGTCGGCGCCGTGCACCCGGAACTTGTACAGCCCGCCGACCGGGAAATCCGGCCAGAACAGCTCCCAGACCCCGGACGACCCGAGCACCCGCAGCTGGGCCTCGTTGCCGTTCCAGCCGTTGAAGTCCCCGATCAAACTGACACCCTTGGCGTTCGGCGCCCAGACCGCGAACGACACGCCCTCGATGACCCCGTCGGGGGTGTTGTAGCGGCGCGGGTGTGCGCCGAGCACCTCCCACAGCCGTTCGTGGCGGCCCTCGCCGAACAGGTGCAGATCCATTTCCCCGAGGGTGGGCAGGAATCGGTACGCGTCGGCTACGGTGTAGGTGCTCACCGAGCCGTCCGGTCCGGGGTAGCGCACCTCGAGGCGGTAGTCGAGCAGATTCGTGAACGGCAGCGCGACGGCGAACAACCCGTCGCCGAGGGAGGTGAACACATACCGGTCGCCGCCGATCAGCGCGCACACCTCGAGCGCATGTGGCCGGTAGGCCCGGATCACGGTGTGATCGTCGTACTCGTGGGCGCCGAGGACCGAATGCGGATCGTGGTGTTCGCCGGCCAGCAACCGGCGCACGTCGTCGGGGCTCGGCCGCAGGTGCGGGCTGCTCGCTGGTTTGGTGTGGATCACGTCGTCACTCCCTACGCAGCAGAATCAGTCGTTGTTCGGCGCGCACCTGGGGCATGTTGATGATGTGGGCCACCGCTCGCACCGGGTCGAGGCGCACGTAGTTGGCCTGACCCCACTGGTACTCCTCGCCGGTGATCTCGTCGCGCACCCAGAACCGCTCGTAGGGCTCCATCCCGAGGGCCGGCATGTCCAGCCACAGGGTCGCCTCCTCGGGGCCGAACGGGTTGAGCGTCACGACGACCAGGACCTGGTCACCCGACACCGGATCGAACTTGCTGTAGGCCAGCATCGCGTCGTTGTCGATGTGGTGGAACCGTATGGTGCGCAGTTGCTGCAACGCCGGATGCAGCCGACGGATCTCGTTGAGCCGGCTGATGAACGGCTCCAGCGACCGTCCCTCGGCCAGTGCGGCGTCGAAATCACGCGGCCGCAGTTCGTACTTCTCCGAGTCCAGGTACTCCTCGCTGCCGGGGCGCAGCGGCTGATGTTCGAACAGCTCGAAACCCGAGTACACCCCCCAGGACGCACCCATGGTCGACGCCAGAACGGCGCGGATCGCGAACATTCCCGGCCCGCCGTGCTGCAGGCTCTCGTGCAGGATGTCGGGGGTGTTGGTGAACAGGTTGGGCCGGGCGTAGTCGGCGTGTTCGGCGATCTCGCGCCCGAACTCGGTCAGCTCCCATTTCGAGGTCCGCCAGGTGAAATACGTGTAGGACTGGGTGAAGCCGAGCTTGGCCAGCCCGTACAAGCGCGCCGGACGCGTGAACGCCTCGGACAGGAACAGCACGTCCGGATCGGAGCTCTTGACCTGTCCGATCAGCCAGGCCCAGAAGTTCGGTGGTTTGGTGTGCGGGTTGTCGACTCGGAAAACCTTGACGCCGTGGGATATCCAGAACCGCACCACGCGCAGCACCTCGGCGTACAGGCCGGCGGGGTCGTTGTCGAAGTTCAGCGGGTAGATGTCCTGGTACTTCTTCGGCGGGTTCTCCGCGTAGGCGATGGTGCCGTCGGGCAGGACGGTGAACCACTCCGGATGCTGTCTGGCCCACGGGTGGTCGGGAGCGCACTGCAGCGCCAGGTCCAGCGCGACCTCCAAACCGTTGTCCCGGGCGGTCGCGACGAACTCGTCGAAGTCCTCGATGGTGCCCAGCTGCGGATGCACCGCGTCGTGGCCGCCCTCGTCGCTGCCGATCGCCCACGGTGAGCCCACGTCCCCGGGGGCCGCGGTGACGCTGTTGTTGCGACCCTTGCGGTGCACCTTGCCGATCGGATGGATCGGCGGTAGGTAGACCACGTCGAAGCCCATCCGGGCGATCCTCGGCAGCGCCTTGGCGGCCGTGGCGAACGTGCCGTGCACCGGCCGGCCCGCGCTGTCCCAGCCGCCGGTGGAGCGTGGAAAGAACTCGTACCATGCCCCGAACCGTGCCAGCGGGCGGTCCACCCACACGCCGTAGGACTGGCCGCGCGTGATGAGTTCCCGCAGCGGATACTGTTCGAGCAGCTCGGTGATCTCCGGCGCCAGTGCGGGACCGGCGCGCAGGAACGGGTCGCCGGGTTCGCGCAGCCGGGCGGCGGCGTCGAGCAACGGCTGTCGGCGCGCGCGGGGTACACCGGTCGCCGCGCGCTCCAGCAGTTGCGCCCCCAGCAGCAGATCGTTGGACAACTCGGGTTCGCTCTGGCCCGCGTCGAGCTTGGCGGTCACGTTGTGCCGCCAGGTCGTGATCGGATCGCCCCAGCCGTCCACCCGGAAGGTCCACAACCCGACGCAGTCGGGGGTGAAGGCACCGTGGAACACGTCCGGCTCGCGGCCGGGGTGCATGGGCAGGTGCTCGGGCTTGCGCCGTCGCGCCACGCCGACCACGTTGTCGATCGGCACCGAGTCGGGCGTGCCGCTCAGCCCGGGCGGATCGTCGGCGAGCTGGGGATAACGGGGGCCGTGGTAGCGAACCACCAGGGTGGCGGCGACCGCCTCGTGTCCCTCGCGCCACACCGTCGCCGAGACCGGCACGATCTCGCCGACGACCGCCTTCGCGGGATAGCGGCCGCCGGAAACGACAGGCGCCACGTCGTCGATCTCGATTCGTCCGGCCACCCATACTCCTTACCCGGTGCGGCCAGGTGCGCCATCGCCGTTGAATCACGCCCGGTGCGGCCGCTGCTCCCGATCATGTCGAAAGGCCTCGTCACGCCCTATACCCACCGTAGTGGGCGAGCCAACCGTCGGCGGGGTAAGCCGTCGCCGAGCCTGCAAACGGCCGGAATGTCAGTAATGTTGACTCGCGTGATGGCCCGATGAAAGCCCTGAGGCGTTTCACTGTCCGCGTTCATCTGCCGGAACGGCTTGCCGCGCTGCAACGGCTGTCGATCAACCTGCGCTGGTCCTGGGACCGGCCGACCCAGGAGTTGTTCCGGGCGGTCGATCCGGAGCTGTGGCAGCAGGTCGGCTGTGATCCGGTCGGGCTACTCGGGCAGGTCACCCCCAAGCGGCTAGACGAGCTCGCCGCCGACGAGGAGTTCCTGGCACGGCTGGACGCGCTCAATGCCGAACTCGACGATTACCTGACCCGGCCGCTGTGGTATCAGCAACAGATCGAGAACGGGGCGGAGTTCCCCAACGGGATCGCCTACTTCTCGATGGAGTTCGGGATCGCCGAGTCGCTGCCCAACTACTCCGGCGGCCTGGGCATCCTGGCCGGTGATCATCTGAAGTCCGCATCCGATCTCGGGCTGCCGCTGATCGGGGTCGGCCTGCTGTACCGTTCGGGCTACTTCCGCCAGTCGCTGACCGCCGACGGCTGGCAGCAGGAGAGCTATCCCGCGCTGGATCCGCAAGGGCTGCCGCTGCATCTGCTCACCGGCGCCGACAACAAACCGGTGCTGGTCCGCATCGCGATGCCCGACGACCGCACCCTGCACGCCCGGGTCTGGGTGGCTCAGGTGGGGCGAATTCCGTTGTTGTTACTGGATTCCGACGTCCCGGAGAACGATCACGAACTGCGCAGTGTGACCGATCGGCTCTACGGCGGCGACCAGGAACACCGCATCAAGCAGGAGATCCTGGCCGGTATCGGCGGGGTGCGGGCGATTCGGGCGTTCTGTGAGATCGAGGGTCGGCCGGCCCCCGAGGTGTTCCACATGAACGAGGGGCACGCGGGTTTCCTCGGGGCCGAGCGCATTCGTGAACTCATCGACGCGGGCCTGGATTTGGACACCGCGCTGACGGTGGTGCGGTCCTCGACGGTGTTCACCACCCACACTCCGGTGCCGGCCGGCATCGACCGGTTCCCGGTCGAGATGGTGCGCCGCTACTTCGGCGGCAGCGGCGCCGATGGACCGGACGGCGAGATGTCGCGCCTGCTGCCCGGCGTACCGCTGGAGCGCATCATCGCGTTCGGCGCCGAGAACGACCCCTCGGTGTTCAACATGGCCCACATGGGTCTGCGGCTGGCGCAGCGGGCCAACGGGGTGTCGCGGCTGCACGGCAAGGTCAGCAGGGCGATGTTCAATTCGCTGTGGCCCGGTTTCGATCCCGATGAGGTGCCGATCGGGTCGATCACCAACGGTGTGCACGCACCCACCTGGGCTGCACCGCAGTGGATCGAGTTGGGCCGCGAACTGCTCGGCAGCGAGGACCTCGACAAGCTGCGTGAGCCCGCCGTCTGGCAACGGTTGAACAAGGTTGCGCCCGAGCAGATCTGGTCCATCCGCTCGGAGCTGCGCCGGCGGCTGGTGGAGGATGTGCGAGTCCGGCTGCGGCGGTCCTGGCTGGAGCGGGGCGCGGCTGAGGCCGAACTCGGATGGATCGCAACAGCTTTCGATCCCGATGTGCTCACCGTCGGCTTCGCGCGACGGGTACCGACCTACAAGCGGCTGACCTTGATGCTGCGCGACCCGCAGCGGCTGGAGAAGCTGCTGCTCGACGAGCAGCGCCCGATCCAGCTGATCGTGGCCGGTAAATCGCATCCCGCCGACGAAGGCGGCAAGGCGCTGATCCAGCAGGTGGTCCGGTTCGCCGACCGGCCCGAGGCCCGGCACCGCATCGCGTTTCTGCCGGACTACGACATGTCGATGGCCCGGCTACTGTACTGGGGTTGCGATGTGTGGCTGAACAATCCGCTGCGGCCACTGGAGGCCTGCGGCACGTCCGGTATGAAGAGTGCGCTCAACGGCGGGCTGAACCTGTCGATCCGCGACGGCTGGTGGGACGAGTGGTACGACGGCGAGAACGGGTGGGAGATCCCGACCGCCGACGGGGTCGACGAGGCCCGTCGCGACGACCTCGAGGCGGCCGCGCTGTACGACCTGCTGGAGCAGTCGGTCGCACCGAAGTTCTACGAGCGCGACGACAACGGCATCCCGACCCGCTGGGTCGAGATGGTGCGCCACACCCTGATCGCGTTGGGACCCAAGGTGTTGGCATCGCGGATGGTGCAGGACTACACGGAGAAGTACTACGCACCGGCAGCCCGGTCGCTGCGGCGCACCGTGGCCGCCGACAGCGCGGGCGAACCGTTCGGCGCCGCGCGCGAGCTCGCGGCGTACCGGCTGCGGGTGGCCGAGGCCTGGCCCGATGTCCGGATCACCGACGTCGACAGCTACGGGCTGCCCGACACCCCGCTGCTGGGGTCGGAGCTGACCCTGACCGCGACCGTGCAGCTGGCCGGCCTACGCCCGGACGAGGTCTCGGTGCAGGCGGTGCTGGGCCGGGTCGACGAGTCCGACGCGCTCATCGATCCGGTCAAGGTGCCGATGCGCCACACCGGCAGCGGGGACGGCGGCACCGAGTTGTTCTCGACGACGACACCGCTGCCGGTGGCAGGCCCGGTGGGCTACACCGTTCGGGTGTTGCCGCACCATCCGCTGCTGGCCGGCGACAACGAGCTCGGACTCGTCCGGCTCGCATGACCGGCACGACACGGCACCGGGCCGTGCGGCGCCCACCGGCCGGGGGTGGTCGGCCGTGACCGCGGCCCGCAAGGTCGCGCTCGACGGCGGGCCGTATGCGCTGGCCGCGGGACCGGACGGGGCGCTGTGGGTGACGCTGGTGCACGCCGGCGCGATCGCCCGGGTCGGCACCGCCGGCGAGGTGCGGGTGTTCGAGGTCGCGGCGGGCAGCCGGCCGTCGCTGATCACCGCCGGTCCCGACGGTGCGCTGTGGTTCACCCGCAACGGTGACGACCGGATCGGCCGGATCGGCCCCGGTGGCGAGCTCAGCGCGGTCGAGCTGCCCGCCGGCAGCGCGCCCTACGGCATCACGGTCGGCCCCGACGCCGCGCTGTGGTTCACCGCGATGGGGTCAGGATCGGTGGGCAGGTTCGCACCCGACGGGCGGTCGCTCGACTGGTTCCCGGTCGGCGGTGGACCGGCGATGATCACCGTGGGCCCCGACAACGCCTTGTGGCTGACCCTCAACGCCGACAACGCGATCGCGCGGCTGGCTCCGTCGGGGGAACTGACCGTGCGCGAACTGCCCACCCGCGCTGCCGGACCGGTCGGTATCGCCACGACCCACGACGACGCGATCTGGTTCACCGAGTTCGGTGCCGAGCGGCTCGGCCGCATCCCGATGGACGAGGCGATCCAGGAGATCGACCTGCCCGGCAAACCGCACGCCGTCATCGCCGACCCGGCCGACGGGGTGTGGGTGAGTCTGTGGGGTTCGCACCAGCTCGCCCGGGTCGGCGGCGACGGCGAGATCGTCGTGATCGACCTGCCGCACGGCAGCGAACCGCACGGCCTGGCGATCGGCCCGGACGGCGGGCTGTGGGTGGCGCTGGAGGCCGGTTTCGTGCTGCGCATGCCCGACTGAGACCTGCGCTTTGCTGGACCGCTGACGTGACCCCGAACACACCGGAGTAGGTTGCCGAAGTTAGTGAGGCAACGTAACGACAGCCGGAGGAAGGTCACGACGGTGGCAGTTGGGGAAGTGTTGCGGCGTGCGCTATCGGTGCTGGCGGTCGGGGGAGCGAGCCTGGGAATGGCCCTGGGCGCTGTTTCGGGAGCGGCCACCGCGCAACCCGACGGCGAGTCGGCCGCCGAGTCCACCGAGGTCGAGGAGGCAGCCCCCGAGGAGTCGGCGGCACCTGCGGGCGAACAGCCCGGGCCCGAGCCGGCTGCCGACGCCCCGCCGCCCGAGGAGGCCCTCGCGGTCGGCAGGGTGGAGTCGACACCGCCGGCGGTGCTGAACACTCCCGACGGGTGGACGCTGACGCTGTCGGCCAAGGACGAGACACATGCACCGGTGGCGCCGCTGACGACGGCACTGTCGTCGCGCGAATACGTGGTCGGCGGGATCTTCACCGGGTCGCTCGCCGGCCCCGACGGCGAGACCCCTGAGGGCACGTTGGAGGTCGGCTACGAGATCGGGTGCGGCATCGACATGAGCACCTCCAACGGTGTCTCGTTGACCGGCACCGCGGGCCTGAGCCCGTCGATGGGCATCCTGGGTCTCGACGCCGCCGGGCCGCTCGAGATCGGGATCCTGCCGACGCTCGGCGGCAACATCGGCGGCGGCGTGACTGTGGGGCTCAAGCCCGGCCTGGTCAACATCGTTCCGGTGACCAAGAAGGAGTTCAAAGGCTCCGAGCCGTGGGTCATGGTGAGCAACTTCCGGGTCAAGATCGACGGCTGCGTCGGGGAGTCGTTCATCCGCTCGTACGCGTTCCTGACCAGATCCACCGAGCAGTCCGAGGCGGTGGTGGCCTGGTACGGAACCACCACGAAGATCTAGCGGGCGGTCAGCTGAACCGCTTGAAACAGCGCTCCTCGTCGCCGAGCACACCGACCCGGAAGGCGTCGATCCGGGCGAACCCGGACGGTACCGACTCGCCGTTGACGTCGCTGGCGGCCAGACCGTTGGTGAGGATGCCCGACACCGCCTCGTCGATGTCGCCGGCGGTGAGCATCACGGTGGTGCCCGTCGGGGTGGGGGTCTCCTCGGCGAGTCTCGTAGTGGCCACCCCGGTCAGGCAGGCGGTGCGCAGCGCGGCCTTGGCGTCGTCGAGCGCCACCCCGCCGTGTTCGCGCTGAATCGCCTGCATATAGCGCGACATCAACACCGAGTAGGCCACGTTGTCGCCGGTCGCCAGGCTCACCGCGTCGCCGTCGTCGGTGCGGGCCGCCAACGCCTCCAGCCCGGGCAGGTCCACGGTGATGGTGTTGGTCGCCGGGCAGTACGACACCGGCGGGCTCGGGCGCGCGTCGGGACACTCGACGGGCTCGAACAGCAGTCCCGGCGGGTCGGCCGGGGTGAACGCGGTTTCCAGCGCCTCGACGATGTCGCGGACCGACCGTTCGCTGACCGGCAGCTCACCGGTCGCGTACTCGGGCAGCACCATCGGCAGCGGACCGCGGCGCTGGTCGATCTCGCGCAGGTCGATCGACCGGCAGGCCTCCGCCCCTTCGGTGAAGCCGAACTGAAACGCCGACACCCGCTCGAACGCCGAACCGTGCTCGTCCATCCCGGCCGTCGGATCGCCTTCGTTGAGAACCGGGTCGCGGAACGAGATCACCGCTGCCAGAACGTTGTTCAGTCCGTCGCTGGTCGACAGCGTGAACCGCGGGGAGTTACCCTCGGCAACCCAGCGCATGTACGCCCCGGACATGCAGTCGGCCTGCTGTTCGGCGACCAGGGTGGGGGAGTCCTTGCTGAGCAGGCCGGACTGGAACTGGACGGAGTGGCCGTACTCGTGGGCGAGCGTCATCACCACGCCCATGTCCCCGTAGGCACGCCGCAGGGCGGGCAGCAGTATCCCGCGGTCCCAGCCGATAGTGCGGTCGTCGTGGCAGTAACCGGCATTGACGAACGTGAACGTGATGTCGCCGCAGAAGCCGACGTTCGCGAAATCGCGGGCGTCCCAGGACAACAGGTCGCGGACCGGGCGGAACTTGCCGGGAAACGTCGACGGATAGGTGGAGCTCCAGAACTGTTCGACATCGCTGATCGCCTGGCGGGCCAGCTCGTCGATGTCGCCGTCATCGGTGTTGGTCACGTTGCGAGTCGGCGGCGCGGCGTCGGAGCGCAGACCGCTCGGCCCGTCGGTGGCGGGCATCCCGGCGACCCGGAACGGATCGGCGAACACCGAGACGGGACGGCCCTGGATCACGTGTGCGCAACCGGCGACGACAAGGGTCGCAAGGATCGTGATGAGCAGGGGGCCGGGCGCGAGCGCCCGGACCGTGACCGGAACCCCCCGCTGCCGTCGGCTCATGACCCACGCCTTCCACCCGGTGGCCGCGATCCCCCTCGGGCTCAGAGCGACCTGTGCCCAGAATAGTGAAGTCGTTCAGCGGGTATGCAGCCGCTGCAGCGCCTGGCGGACCTGGACCGGATCGGTGGTCGACCAGAACGGCGGCAGCGACGCCCGCAGGTAGCCGGCGTAGCGCGCGGTCGCCATCCGGGAGTCCAGCACCGCGACGACACCCCGGTCGTCGGCACTGCGCAGCAACCGGCCCGCACCCTGCGCGAGCAGCAGCGCGGCGTGGCTGGCCGCCACCGCCATGAAACCGTTGCCGCCGCGCGCGGCCACCCTGCGCTGACGTGCGGTCAACAGCGGATCGTCCGGTCTGGGGAAGGGGATCCGGTCGATGAGCACCAGCGACAGCGACGGGCCGGGAACGTCGACGCCCTGCCACAGCGACAGGGTTCCGAACAGCGATGTCTCCGGATCCTCGGCGAAGCGTTTCACCAGCGTGGTGGTGCTGTCGTCGCCTTGGCACAGCACCGGGGTGTCGAGTCGCTCGCGCATGGTCTCGGCTGCCGTTCGGGCCGCTCGCATCGACGAGAACAGCCCCAGGGTCCGTCCGCCGGCGGCGGTGATCAGCCCGGCGATCTCGTCGAGTTGCTCCGGTGAGCCGGTGCCGTCGCGACCCGGTGGCGGCAGATGCGCCGCCACGTAGAGGATGCCGGACTTCGCGTGGTTGAACGGCGAGCCGACATCGATTCCCCGCCAACGGATCTGGGGCTTCTTCGGGTTGTCGGAATCGGCCGGGTTCTCCGGGCCGCTGGTCAGCCCCCAGGCGCCGGCCATCGCGTCGAAACTGCCGCCGACTGTCAACGTGGCCGACGTCAGCACGGTGGTGGAACGCTCGAACAGCCGGCTCCGCAACAGCCCCGCCACCGTCAGCGGGGCGACCCGCAGCACCGCCCGCTCGGCACCGCGGATGGTCTCGCGCTCCAGCCACACCACATCGGTGCGGTCTGCGATGGGCGGCCCGAACGAGTCGAGCATCCGCGCCGCCGTCTCGCCGACATCGCTCAGCGCGGTGACGGCTTCGGCGCGCGCCGCCGCGGCCTTCGGGTCGCTGGGGCTCAGGTCGATGGCCGAGCGGACCCGGCGGGCGGCGTCGCGCAGCGCGGCCAGTGCGGTGGCCAGGTCGTCGTCGAGCACGTCGATGCGGCCAGGCGCGCCGTCGCCGATCAGCGCGGTCAGCGCGGCGACCGCGGTGTCGAGTTGATCGCTGAGCTCGGCGTCGACCAGCCGCGCGGCGCGACGCTGCGCCACCGCCATCGAGGTGGCGGACAGTTCACCGGTGGCCACCCCGGTGACCCGATCGACGAGTTCATGCGCCTCGTCGACGACCAGTAGCTCGTGATCGGGCAGCACCGCGGCGTCCGAGACCGCGTCGATGGCCAGCAGCGCGTGGTTGGTCACGATGATGTCCGCGCGGCCGGCTCGTTCGCGCGCCCGTTCGGCGAAGCAGTCGGTGCCGTACGGGCAGCGGGCCGTACCGATGCACTCCCGCGCCGAGACGCTGACCTGAGCCCACGCCCGGTCCGTCACGCCGGGCACCAGTTCATCGCGGTCACCGGACTCGGTGTCCGACGTCCAGGCCGTCAGCCGCTGTACCTCGCGGCCCAGGGCGGTGGCGGGCACCGGGTCGAAGAGCTCCTCCTGCGGCAGATCCGCTTCCGGCGGGTCGCTGCCGTGCTCAGAACCGTTGTGGATCTTGTTCAAGCACAGGTAGTTTCCGCGGCCCTTCAACAGGGCGAAACGCGGGCGGCGCGGTAGCTCATCGGCCAGCGAGTCGGCCAATCGGGGCAGATCGCGATCGACCAGCTGCCGTTGCAGGGCGATGGTGGCTGTCGAGACCACCACCGGCCGTTCGGTTTCCACCGCGCGCACGACGGCGGGCACCAGGTAGGCCAGCGACTTGCCGGTCCCGGTGCCGGCCTGCACGGCCAGGTGCTCGCCGGTGTCGAAGGCTCGCGCCACGGCACAAGCCATCTCGATCTGGCCGGGGCGCTCGGATCCGCCGAGCGCGGTGACCGCCTTGGCCAGCAGCGCGGTGATCTTCTCGGTCCGGCTCGTGGCTGCTCCTAGCGCTCGACCGGGATCATGCGGGTGGGGATGGCCGGTTCGCCGCGGGAGAGCTTCAGCCCGTCCCACGGCAGGCTGCGCAGGCCGTCGGCCACCCGTTTGCGGGCCGCTTCCAGGCTCAGATCGCCGACGGGTTCGCCGGCGCGGACCAGCGGAACCGTCAGCGGCCGCGACTGCAGGTGCCCCGGGTCCGGTGGCGGCGCCCCGTAGGGATAGACCACCTCCTCGACGATCGTGCCGGTGCTCTTGACCAGGCGCAGCGCCTGTTTGCGTCCCCCGTGGGATTCCTTGTGGGTACTGCGTTTCTGAACCGGTATGCCGTCGACCTCGACGAGCTTGTACACCATGCCCGCGGTCGGGGCACCCGACCCGGTCACCAGCGAGGTTCCCACCCCGTAGCTGTCGACGGGTTCGGCGCGCAGCGCGGCGATGGCGAACTCGTCGAGATCGCCGGACACCACGATGCGGGTCCGGTGTGCACCCAGCCGGTCGAGCTGTTCGCGCACCTGCCGGGCGAGCACCCCGAGATCGCCGGAGTCGATGCGCACCGCGCCGAGTTCGGTACCGGCTACCTCGATCGCGTTCGCGACGCCGGTGGTGATGTCGTAGGTGTCCACCAGCAGGGTGGTGTCCACGCCGAGCGCGTCTACCTGTGCGCGGAACGCCGCCTTCTCATCCGGCCCGTCCGCGGTGGTGTGCAGCAACGTGAACGCGTGGGCGCTGGTGCCCAGCGCCGGCACCCCGTAGACGCGTTGCGCCTCCAGGTTCGACGAGCCGGCGAACCCGGCGAGGTAGGCGGCCCGGGCGGCTGCGACGGCGGCCTGTTCGTGGGTGCGCCGCGAACCCATCTCGATCAGCGGACGGCCCTGCGCGGCGCTGACCATGCGGGCGGCCGCCGAGGCGATCGCGGTGTCGTGGTTGAGGATCGACAGCACCAGCGTCTCGAGCACCACACACTCGCCGAAGGTGCCGCGCACCGACAGCACCGGTGAACCCGGGAAGTACAACTCGCCCTCGGGGTATCCGTCCACGTCACCGCGGAACCGATAGTTCGCCAGGTAGTCCAGGGTGGCCGGATCGCAGAAGTCGGCCACCGAGGCCAGTGCGGCGTCGTCGAAGGTGAACTGCGCCAACGCATCCACTACCCGCGCCGTCCCGGCCACCACGCCGTAGCGACGTCCTTCGGGCAGCCGGCGGGCGAACACCTCGAACGTCACCCGGCGGTGCGCGGCGCCGTCGCGCAGCGCAGCCGCCAGCATCGTCAGTTCGTACTTGTCGGTCAACAGCGCCGGTGACGGCGGCAACGAGGAGACAGCCACTGCTCAACCGTAGTCGTTCCAGCCACCCCGGAGGACCGGGCTATCCTCTATTACATGGTTACGCCGGCGACTATGCGACCGGATACTCGCCAGGAGCGAGACGTTTCCAGCATCGACGACGCGGACGTGCCATGGGTGACCATCGTCTGGGACGATCCGGTCAACCTCATGACCTACGTGACCTACGTCTTCCAGAAGCTGTTCGGCTACAGCGAGGCGCATGCCACCAAGCTGATGCTGAAGGTACACAACGAGGGTAAGGCGGTGGTCTCGTCGGGTAGCCGAGAGGCGATGGAGAACGACGTGGCGAGGCTGCACGCGGCCGGCCTGTGGGCCACCATGCAGCAGGATCGTTGAGGCCGCGTGCGTAAGTGGAAACGGGCCGACGGCGCTGACGGTCCCCGTTTCCGGTCCGCGTTGGCCGCGCACGAGGCGGCGTTGCTGCACACGCTCGCCGAGTCGATGATCGGCATGCTCGACGAGCGTGAATCCTCCGCGCCCGCGGACGAATTGGAAGCCATCACCGGGATGCGGACCGGGCACTCCACGCCGCCGCAGGACCAGACCATGCGGCGGCTGTTGCCCGACTTCTTCCGGCCGCAGACCGATCACCCAGCGGGGTCGGGAACCGCCGAGGCCCTCAACAGCGCGCTGCGCAGCCTGCACGAACCCGAGATCATCGACGCGAAACGCCAAGCGCTGCAGCGCATACTGGCCACCCTTCCGCACGGCGGCGGGCGGCTCGAGCTGACCGAGGACGATGCGCACGCCTGGGCCGCCGCGGTCAACGACATGCGGTTGGCGCTGGGCACCATGCTCGGGGTCACCCAGGACGGTCCGCACGAGCTGCCGCCGGAGCATCCGATGGCGGCCCACCTGGATGTCTACCAGTGGTTGACCGTGCTGCAGGAGTACCTGGTGCTGGCCCTGATGGGGAAGTCGTAGGGAGGCCCGATGGGCGCGATCACCGATGTCGGCGGGATCAGGGTCGGCCACCACCACCGCCTGGACCCGGACGCCACGCTCGGCTCGGGCTGGGCGACCGGAACCACCGTGGTGGTGGCTCCGCCCGGCACGGTGGGCGCCGTCGACGGCCGCGGGGGCGCGCCGGGTACCCGTGAGACCGATCTGCTGGACCCGGCCAACTCGGTGCGGCATGTCGACGCGGTGGTGTTGACCGGCGGCAGTGCGTACGGGCTGGCCGCCGCCGACGGGGTGATGCTCTGGCTCGAGGAACAGGGCCGCGGCGTGCAGCAACCCGGGGGTGTGGTCCCGATCGTGCCGGCCGCCGTGGTGTTCGACCTGCCGGTCGGCGCCTGGCGGTGCCGGCCGACCTCGGAGTTCGGCTATGCCGCTGCGGCCGGCGCGGGCACCGACGTCGCGGTCGGGACGGTCGGTGCCGGTGTGGGAGCCCGCGCCGGGGTGCTCAAGGGCGGGGTCGGCACCGCGTCGGCGGGGCTGGCGTCGGGGGTGACCGTCGGGGCGCTGGCGGTGGTCAACTGTGCGGGTGAGGTCGCCGACCCGAACACCGGGCTGCCGTGGGACGCCGGGCTGATCGCCGAGTTCGGGCTGCGTCCGCCGCCGCCCGAGCAGGTCGCCGCGTTCGCGGCGCGTCACCGCGAGCTCAGCCCGCTCAACACCACCCTTGCCGTGGTGGCCACCGACGCCGCGCTCAGCCCCGCCGGCTGTCGGCGGGTCGCGATCGCCGCCCACGACGGGCTGGCGCGCACCATCAGGCCGTGCCATACCCCGCGCGACGGCGACACGGTGTTCGCCCTGGCCACCGGCGCGATCGAGGTCCCGCCCGACCCTCGCGTGCCGGCCGCGATGTCGCCGGAGGTCGCCCTGGTCAGCGAGATCGGTGCGGCGGCCGCGGACTGTCTGGCGCGTGCGGTGCTCGACGGGGTGTTCGCCGCCGAGGCGGTGGCCGGAATACCTGCCTACCGAGACGTGTTGCCCGGAGCGTTTGGATGATCGCCGGGACTATCGCCGAGACTGTAGACCGGTGGCGCTGTCGCCGAGGTTTCGCAGCCGGAATACAGTTTCGTCGTCGAGAGGGGCAAGTGTGCTGGTGATTCGTGCGGACCTGGTCGAGGCCATGGTCGCCCACGCCCGCGCCGACCATCCGGACGAAGCCTGCGGCATCATCGCCGGTCCGGAGGGCTCCGACCGCCCCGAGCGGTTCATCAAGATGACCAACGCCGAGCGGTCGCCGACGTTCTACCGGTTCGACTCGGCCGAACAGCTCAGGGTGTGGCGGGAGATGGAGAGCGCGGGCGAAGCCCCGATCGTCATCTACCACTCGCACACCGCGACCGAGGCCTATCCCAGCCGGACCGACATCGCGCTGGCCCAGGAGCCCGATGCGCACTATGTGCTGGTGTCGACGCGGGATCCCGAACAGCACGAACTGCGCAGCTTCCGCATCGTCGACGGAGTCGTCACCGAGGAGCCCGTCCGGATCGTCGAGCACTATTGAACCGAGCACTATGGGACTAGGCACGTTGTGCAACCAGTGATCAGAAGCCGGCAGTAGCCGAACGTAACTAAGGAAGACTCATGCCAGTTTCGGTATCCATTCCGACCATCCTGCGCAGTCACACCGGCGGGGAGAAGAGGGTCACCGCCGAGGGCGACACGTTGGCCGCGGTCATCAACGACCTGGAGGCCAACTACAGCGGGATCGCCGAGCGACTGATGGACAAGGACAACCCGGGCAAGCTCAACCGCTTCGTCAACATCTACGTCAATGACGAGGACGTGCGGTTCTCCGGCGGCCTGGACACCGCGGTCTCCGACGGCGACACGATCACCATCCTTCCCGCTGTCGCGGGGGGCACCATCCTTCCCGCTGTCGCGGGGGGCACCATCCTTCCCGCTGTCGCGGGGGGCACCATCCTTCCCGCTGTCGCGGGCGGCTGATCTTGGCGCGCTATGAGTCCCTGCTGGACGCGCTGGGCAACACCCCGCTGGTCGGGTTGCGCAGGCTCTCACCGCGCTGGGAGTCGCAGGACGGGGCTCCGCACGTCCGGTTGTGGGCCAAGCTCGAGGACCGTAACCCGACCGGCTCCATCAAGGACCGCGCCGCGCTGCGCATGATCACCGACGCCGAAGAGCGCGGCCTGCTCAAACCCGGCGACACCATTCTTGAACCCACCAGCGGCAACACCGGCATCTCGCTGGCGATGGCGGCGGTGGTCAAGGGCTACCAGCTGATCTGCGTAATGCCGGAGAACACCTCGATCGAGCGGCGCCAGCTGCTCGAACTCTACGGCGCACGCATCATCTACACACCCGCCGAAGGCGGCTCCAACACCGCCGTCGCCCACGCGAAGGAACTCGCCCGGCAGAACCCCTCGTGGGTGATGCTCTACCAGTACGGCAACGAGGCCAACGCGCTGGCGCACTACGAGGGAACCGGGCCCGAACTGCTGGCCGACCTGCCCGAGATCACCCACTTCGTCGCCGGACTCGGCACCACCGGCACCCTGATGGGAACGGGCCGCTACCTGCGCGAGCATGTGCCCGGCGTGCAGATCGTGGCCGCCGAACCCCGCTACGGCGAGGGGGTGTACGCGCTGCGCAACATCGACGAGGGCTTCATCCCGGAGCTGTACGACCCGGATGTGCTGACCACCCGGTACTCGGTCGGCTCCTACGACGCGATCCGGCGAACCCGTGAACTGGTCAAGGTCGAGGGCATCTTCGCGGGCATCTCCACCGGCGCGGTGCTGCACGCCGCGCTGGGCATGGCCGCCAAGGCCGTCAAGGCCAACCAACGCGCCGACATCGCGTTCGTCGTCGCCGACGCCGGCTGGAAGTACCTGTCCACCGGGGCCTACACCGGTAGCCTCGACGAAGCAGAGGACGCGCTGGAAGGGCAGTTGTGGGCGTAGGCGGAGCCGGTTACGCCGGCCAGCCGCCGCCGAAGCGGAAACGACCGACGTGGCTGGTGGGCGGCCTGACGGTGGTCGGCTTCGTCGCGCTGCTGTACGCGATCGAGCTCTGGGACGCGATGTCCGGGCACCGGCTGGATGACAACGGGATACGCCCCCTGGACACCGACGGTCTGCGCGGGGTCCTGTTCGCGCCGCTGCTGCACGCCAACTGGGATCACCTGATCGCCAACACACTTCCGGCTCTGGTGCTCGGCTTCCTGATGACGCTGGCCGGTCTGTGGCGGTTCGTCGCGGCCACCGCGATCATCTGGGTCGTCGGGGGCCTGGGCACCTGGCTGATCGGCAACATCGGCGTGCGCTGCCCCTATGTGGGTGTGCAGTGCACGAGCAACCACATCGGCGCCTCCGGGCTGATCTTCGGCTGGCTCGCCTTCCTGATCGTGTTCGGGTTCTTCACCCGCAAGATGTGGGAGATCGTGGTCGGCGTGGTGGTGCTGTTCCTCTACGGCAGTGTGCTGCTCGGCGTGCTGCCGGGCACCCCCGGCGTGTCCTGGCAGGGCCACCTGTGCGGGGCGCTCGCGGGGGTGCTGGCCGCCTACCTGTTGTCCGGGCCGGAACGCAGGGCGCGGGAGCGGCGCAAGGCCCGCACGACCAACCCGTATCTGACGCCGTGACCGACGCGCTGGCTCCGGTCGGGATCTTCGATTCCGGTGTCGGCGGCCTCACCGTCGCCCGCGCCATCATCGACCAGCTGCCCGACGAGGACATCATCTACATCGGCGACACCGCCAACGGCCCGTACGGTCCGTTGACCATTCCGCAGATCCGCGCGCACGCGCTGGCCATCGGGGACGAACTGATCGGCCGCGGGGTCAAGGCGCTGGTGATCGCGTGCAACACCGCCTCGGCGGCCTGCCTGCGCGACGCGCGGGAGCGCTACGCGCCGGTGCCGGTGGTGGAGGTGATCCTGCCCGCGGTCCGGCGCGCGGTGGCCGCCACCCGCAACGGGCGCATCGGCGTCATCGGCACCGAGGCCACGATCGCGTCGGGTGCCTACCAGGACGCGTTCGCCGCCGCGCGCGATATCGAGGTGTTCGCGGTGGCCTGCCCGCGGTTCGTCGACTTCGTCGAGCGCGGGGTGACCAGTGGCCGTCAGGTGCTAGGGCTGGCCGAGGGATACCTGGAGCCGCTCCAACGCGCCGAGGTGGACACCCTGGTACTGGGTTGCACCCACTACCCGATGTTGTCGGGACTGATCCAGCTGGCAATGGGCGACCACGTGACGCTGGTGTCCAGCGCCGAGGAGACCGCCAAGGACCTGCTGCGGGTGCTCACCGAACGCGATCTGCTGCATCCGCACCCCGACCAGCCCGGCGTCACCGCGCGCCGCCGCTACGAGTCCACCGGCGACCCGGAGGCGTTCACCCGGCTCGCCGCGCGATTCCTCGGACCGACCGTCGAGGGTCTTGTCCACCATCACGTCCCTGGCCGAAGATGATCTGCGTCGCCCAAACGGGCGATGTCTTCGTCGATCCACTCGGGGACATGGCAAGCTAGTGGCTGTGCGAATCACCGTTCTCGGCTGCTCCGGCAGTGTCGTCGGGCCTGATTCGCCAGCGTCCGGATATCTGGTCTCGGCACCGGACACCCCGCCGTTGGTGATGGATTTCGGCGGCGGTGTGTTGGGCGCCCTCCAGCGCTACGCCGATCCCAACGATGTGCACGTCCTGCTGTCGCATCTGCACGCCGATCACTGTCTGGATCTGCCCGGGCTGTTCGTGTGGCGGCGCTACCACCCGACACCGGCCCAGCAGCGCGGCGTGATCTACGGTCCGGCGAACACCTGGGCCCGGCTGGGCGCGGCGTCCTCGCCCGAGGGCGGTGAGATCGACGACTTCACCGACATCTTCGAGGTCCGGCACTGGGCGGACAACGAGCCGGTGCAGATCGGCTCGCTCACCGTGACACCGCGGCTGGTGTGTCACCCCACCGAGTCGTACGGCCTGCGCATCGTGGATCCGAGCGGGGCGACACTGGTGTACAGCGGCGACACCGGTTACTGCGATCAGCTCATCGAGTTGGCGCGCGGCGCCGACGTGTTCCTGTGCGAGGCCTCGTGGACCCATTCCCCGGACCGCCCGCCCATGCTGCACCTGTCCGGGACCGAGGCCGGCCGGGCGGCGGCCCGCGCCGGGGTGCGGGAACTGTTGTTGACGCACATCCCGCCGTGGACCTCCCGCGAGGACGTCATCAGCGAAGCCAAGGCCGAGTTCGACGGGCCGGTGCACGCGGTGGTCAGCGGCGAAACCTTCGACGTCGCCAACTGACCGCCGCCTGCTGGGGACCGGCCCGCGCACCCGATAGGGTTGGCGCGTGTCCACACGAGAAGACGGTCGGCGCGACGACGAACTGCGGCCGATCCGCATCACCCGCGGGTTCACCAACCACCCCGCCGGGTCGGTGCTGGTGGAGTTCGGCGAGACGCGGGTCATGTGCACGGCGAGCGTGATCGAGGGGGTGCCGCGCTGGCGCCAGGGGTCCGGGCAGGGCTGGCTCACCGCCGAGTACGCGATGCTGCCCGCCGCCACCCACGAGCGTTCCGACCGGGAGTCGGTCAAAGGCCGCCTGGGCGGACGCACCCAGGAGATCAGCCGGTTGATTGGACGCTCGCTGCGGGCCTGCATCGACCTGGCCGCCCTGGGCGAGAACACCATCGCGATCGACTGCGACGTGCTGCAGGCCGACGGCGGCACCCGCACCGCGGCGATCACCGGCGCTTACGTCGCGCTGGCCGACGCGGTGACCTGGCTGTCGGCGGCCGGCAAACTGTCCGATCCGCGGCCGCTGTCCTGTGCGATCGCCGCCGTGAGTGTCGGGGTCGTCGACGGACGGATCCGGGTCGACCTGCCCTACAGCGAGGACTCCCGCGCCGAGGTCGACATGAACGTCGTCGCCACCGACACCGGAACCCTGGTGGAGATCCAGGGCACCGGTGAGGGTGCGACGTTCCCGCGCTCGACGCTGGACAAGATGCTCGACGCCGCGATGGTCGCGTGCGAGCAGATCTTCGCCGTCCAGCGCCAGGCGCTCGAGGCGCCCTATCCGGGCAAGCTGCCCGAGTCCACCGAGCCGCCGAAGAAGGTGTTCGGAAGCTGACCCGGTTACTGGTGGCCAGCCGCAACCGGAAGAAGCTGGCCGAACTGCGTCGCGTTCTGCAGGCTGCCGGGATCTCGGGGCTGGAGCTGTTGTCGCTCGACGACGTCGACCCGTTCCCCGAGGCACCCGAGACCGGTGCGACCTTCGAGGAGAACGCGCTGACCAAGGCGCGGGCGGCGTTTGCGGCCACCGGTATCGCCGCGGTGGCCGACGACTCCGGGCTGGCGGTCGACGCGCTCAACGGCATGCCCGGGGTGCTGTCGGCCCGCTGGTCCGGCGTGACCGGCGCTTCGGGCGAGGACCGGGACCGGGCCAACACCGCGCTGCTGTTGGCTCAGCTGGCCGATGTTCCCGACGAACGGCGGGGCGCGGCGTTCGTGTCGGTGTGTGCGCTGGTCTCGCCGGCGGGGGAGGTGGTGGTGCGCGGCGAGTGGCCGGGCACCATCGTGCGCGAGCCGCGCGGCGAGGGTGGATTCGGCTACGACCCGGTGTTCCAGCCCCTCGGGTCGACCCGCACGGCGGCCGAACTCGGCCCCGAGGAGAAGGATGCGGTGTCGCATCGCGGCCGGGCGCTGGAGCAGTTGCTGCCCGCGCTGCGCGATCTGGCCGAACGCGATTTTGCATAGCTAGCCTAACCGATTAGCATCGCGCAGGTGCGTCGCGCGTCAGGAACCGCAGCCGTCGGTGATCGTCGTCGCTCGGTTTCTGTCGGCGCGTCCGACGAGCCTGTGCGCCGGCGGCATCCGGCCGCGATTGTCGCGGTGCTGGCCGCGGCCGGCATCAGCGTCTCGATGATGCAGACGTTCGTCATCCCGCTGGTGCCCGAACTTCCGGCGCTGCTGGGCACCTCGGCCGCCGACGCGTCCTGGGTGATCACCGCGACGCTGCTCACCGCGGCCGTCGCCACACCGGTGTTCGGCCGATTGGGCGACATGTACGGCCCGAAACGGATCCTGCTGGTCTGCGCCGCGCTGTTGACCGCCGGATCGCTGTTGACCGCGATGACCAGTGCCCTGGTGCCGGTAGTGCTGGGGCGTGCGTTGCAGGGCTTCGGCATCCCGATCATCCCGCTGGGCATCAGCGTGATGCGCTCAGCGGTGCCGGCCCACCGGGTGGGCACCGCGATGAGCCTGATGAGCGCGTCGCTGGGGGTGGGTGGCGCCCTCGGGCTGCCGCTGTCGGCGGTGATCGCCGACCATTTCGACTGGCATGCGCTGTTCTGGTTCGCCGCCGGACTCGGCACGGCGTCCGGGCTGTTGTTCGCCGCCCTGGTGCCCAATCTGCCCCCGGTATCTGCCGATCGGTTCGATGCGCTCGGCACGCTCGGCCTGTCGGCGGGCCTGGTCACCCTGCTGCTCGGCATCACGAAGGGCGGCGCCTGGGGCTGGACCAGCCCGACGACCCTGATCATGTTCGGCACGTCGGCGGTGGTGTTCACGCTGTTCGCGTGGTGGCAGCTGCGGACAGCGTCGCCGATCGTCGATCTGCGCACCACGGTCAAGCGGCCGGTGCTCACCACCAACCTGGCGTCGATCGCGGTGGGGTTCGCGCTGTTCGCGCTGTCGCTGATCGGCCCACAGGTGCTCGAGCTGCCGGCCGGCACCGGCTACGGGTTGGGCCTGACCATGCTCGAGGCCGGCCTGTGGCTGGCACCGGGCGGGCTGGCGATGATGGTGACCTCACCGCTGGCCGCCCGGGTGGCCGCCGGGCGCGGGCCGCGGTTCACGCTCATCGCCGGTTGCCTGATCGTCTCGGCGTCGTATCTGCTCGGACTGCTCCTCATCGCCGCGCCGTGGCAGGTCTGCCTGTTCAACGTTCTGGTCAGCGTGGGCGTGGGGTTCGCGTTCTCCTCGATGCCGGCGCTGATCAACGCGGCGGTGCCGATATCGGAAACCGCTGCTGCCAACGGCATCAACGCGTTGGCGCGGTCGCTGGGCACCTCGTTGTCGAGTGCTGTGGTGGGCGCGGTGCTGGCCGGGCTGACGGTGGTCGGGCCGGACGGCCACTCTTATCCGACCCTGACCGCGGTGCGGGTCGCGCTGCTGATCGCGGCGACGATGGCCGCGGTGGCGGCGGGGCTGGCCGCGCTGATCCCGCTACCGGCCGGATCGGAGCGCTGAGACCCGGCACCGGGCGTTAAACGCCGAAGCGTTCCTTGATGTCCCGGGTCTGCACGTGCTCGACGATGATGCCGACGAGGGGAATGGTGCCCGCGAGCAGCACACCGATGGTCTTGGGGATCGGCCAGCGCACCTTGACCGCGAGGTTGGCCGTGACGAGCAGGTAGACGAAGTACACCCAGCCGTGGACGACCGCGATCCAGTTCAGGCCCTCCACGCCGACCACGTACTTCATCACCATCTCGTAGCACAGCGCGATCAGCCAGATGCCGGTCGCCCACGCCATCACGCGGTAACCGGTCAACGCCTTGCGGATGGTCTCGACGGGCCAACCCGTGGTGTCGGTCATGATCTCGGTCGTTCCTCACTCGTCTTTCGCGCGCGCCGCGTCCTTCTCGGCCAGCTCGGCGAGATAGGCGTTGTACTCGCGCAGGGCGGGATCGTCGTCGTCGGCGGCTACCGCCGATCTCGGCCGTTGCGGTAGCAGGTCGTCAGGTAGTTCGGTGACGGTGTCGCGGCGTTGCGTGTCCGGCGGCTCGGCCTCGTAGCGCACGAACTTGAAGTAGGCGTAGACGAGAAAGCCGGCGAACAACGGCCACTGCAATGCGTAGCCGAGGTTCTGGTAGTCACCCGATGCCGACTCGAATCGGTTCCACTGCCACCACGCCAGGGCCAGGCAGCCGACGGCGCCGACGCTCACCAACGCGATGAGCGCCGGCCTCCTACGCCGCGTAGTGGACACCCCTCAACGGTACCGCGCTAATCTTGGATCGCTTGCGCGCGAGTGGCGGAATTTGGCAGACGCGATGGATTTAGGTTCCATTGTCTTCGGACGTGGGGGTTCAAGTCCCCCCTCGCGCACCTCACCGGCCGGGTGACGGCCCGCGTCGTTATCCCATGCGCCGCACCGGATAACCGTTCTGCTCGGCCAGTGACTGCAGCTGCTTGAGCGCGAAACGGCGGGCGCGTCCCGCCGGGGCGAGGTAGATCCCGGCCCAGATTCCTTCCGCTTTGGGTGTCAGGCATGCCCGCTGGGCGCATTCCCAGCGCATCGGGCAGGACCGGCACAGTGCCTTGGCGCCTTCGTCGGCGCCGGACGTCCATCGGTCCGGATCGGAGGTGCACACCCCCCGCGGAGCCTCATCAACCCCGGTGGCTCGCGCCGGCGCGGTCGGTTCACGCAGCTCGGTGACCCCGGCGGCGCGACGGTTCTCGTCCACAAGTCAGGCCTTCCGTCGTCGCGAGGAGTGACAATACACATGTATTGTAGACACAATACATGTGTATTGACTACCCTGCACTGTGTGATCTCCCTACCCTCGGCGCTATGACTGTGGTCTCGAATGAGGGGCGGGCGGCGGACGAGTCGGCGGAGGAGTCGTCGGTCGCGCGCATCCGGCGGGCGGCACTGAAGAGCCTGGCCACGCGTGGTGCCTCCGCGACGACGCTGCGTGCGGTCGCCGCCGACGCCGGTGTCTCGCTCGGGTTGGTGCAGCACCACTTCGCGACGAAGGCCGGGCTCATCAAGGCCGTCGACGACTACGCGATGAGCGTGTTGTTCGACTTCTTCGCCAAGCCGGTGTCCGCGCCGCCCGCGGACACGCTGGCAGAGGTTGGCGAGCGGATCACCCGACTCATCGTCGAGCACCCCGACATCGTCGACTACCTCGGTCGGTCGCTCATCGAGGACACCACGATGGGGGCGACGATCTTCGACACCCTGGCCGCGTTCGGCGCCAAGCGGTGGAATCAGCGGCGCGAGAACGGCGAACTGCGTGACGACGTGGATCTGACCTGGGCCACCATCAACGCCCTGGTGCTCGCGGTCGGCACGCTCATGCTGCGCAGCCACATCGACCGTCAACTGCCCGAGCCCCTCACCGCACCCGCTCAGTTGGCGCGCTGGCAGGACAGCGTCAACAAACTGCTCAGGCACGGCTTGTTCCGCGACCGGGGCGGTGGTGTTTCCGATCCCAACGCCGACGACGGCTAGTCGCGCGTCAAATGCGCTGGGCCGTAACGCGTTTGCGATAGATGGTGGGCGACTCCCCGCAGAAGTTGCTGAATGCGCGGGTGAACGAGCTCAGGCTGTCGAATCCCACCGCCGACGCGGTCTGCTGCACCGTGTGACCGGGAGCGGCCAGCAGCGCCATCGCCTTGAGCATTCGGGCCTGCAGGAGGTAGGTGCGCCAGGACATTCCGATGGTGTCCTGGAACAGCCGGCGCAGGGTGCGTTCGGAGACCGCCACTTCCCGGCACACCCGTTCTGCGGTCACCGAGTCGAGATGCGCCTTGGTGTAGGCCATTGCGGCCGCCACCACCGGGTGATCGCTGGTGGGCAGGCTCAACGGCGCCTCGTGTTCGAGCGCCTCGACCACCAGATTGGCCAACGTGCGGAAGAACACGTCGGATTCGTCGTCGCCGCACGGCCGGTCGATCGGCCACCGCTGCGCATAGCGCATCATCTCCCGGATCAGCGGCGACACCGCGATGATGCGGGCGCGATCACCCGGATCGGCGACCAGTGCCGGGTCGAACATCACCGCCAGCGTCGTGACGTGCGGGCGCATGGTGGCCTGGTGGCGCAGTCCGGCCGGTATCCAGGCGGCCTGCTGCGGCGGCAGCAGGTAGTGCGCCGTGGCCGTCTCGACCTCGACCACGCCGCCGATCGCGTACTCGATCTGGTGCACGTCATGGGAGTGCCAACCGGTGATCAACCCGTCGCCGTGATACACGTAGCTGCCCCCGATGGCGCTCCCGCCGCGGCGCAGGTCGATCACGCGGCCGGGGTGATTGGCCGATCGTGCGAAAACCTTGTCCGATTCCGCAGAGACGGTCACGTCAACCGACGGTACTACTGGGGGACATGACCGTAGCCGCGACAGCGGGCACGACCGTGCCCATGCAGACCGACGACCTGGTCCTGGTGAGCATCGATGACCACGTGGTGGAACCGCCGGACATGTTCCTGCGCCACGTCCCGGAGAAGTACCGCGACGAGGCCCCGGTCGTGGTCACCGACGACAACGGGGTCGACCAGTGGGTCTATCAGGGCCGGCCGCAGGGGGTGAGCGGACTCAACGCGGTGGTGAGTTGGCCGCCCGAGGAGTGGGGTCGCGACCCGGCCGGGTTCGCCGAGATGCGCCCGGGCGCCTACGACGTGCACGAGCGGGTCCGCGACATGAATCGCAACGGCATCCTCGCGTCGATGTGTTTCCCGACGTTCACCGGGTTCTCCGCGCGGCACCTCAACATGCACCGCGAGCACGTCACGCTGATCATGGTGTCGGCCTACAACGACTGGCACATCGACGAGTGGGCGGCCGCGTACCCGGGCCGATTCATCCCGATCGCGATCCTGCCGACCTGGAACCCGGAGGCGATGTGCGCCGAGATCCGCCGGGTCGCGGCCAAAGGCTGCCGCGCGGTGACCATGCCGGAACTGCCGCACCTGGAGGGCCTGCCCAGCTACCACGACGAGGACTACTGGGGCCCGGTGTTTCGCACCCTGTCCGAGGAGAACGTGGTGATGTGCCTGCACATCGGGACCGGGTTCGGGGCGATCAGCATGGCGCCCAACGCGCCGATCGACAACATGATCATCCTCGCCACCCAGGTGTCGGCGATGTGTGCGCAGGATCTGTTGTGGGGTCCGGCGATGCGCAACTACCCGGACCTCAAATTCGCCTTCTCCGAAGGCGGCATCGGCTGGATCCCGTTCTATCTGGACCGCTGCGACCGCCACTACACTAACCAGAAGTGGCTGCGCCGCGACTTCGGCAGTAAGCTGCCGTCCGAGGTGTTCCGGGAACACTCGCTGGCCTGCTACGTGACCGACAAGACGTCGCTGAAACTGCGCCACGAGATCGGGATCGACATCATCGCCTGGGAGTGCGACTACCCGCACTCGGACTGTTTCTGGCCGGATGCGCCGGAGAAGGTGCTCGCCGAGCTGACCGCCGCGGGCGCCGACGAGTCCGACATCCACAAGATCACCTGGCAGAACGCCTGCCGGTTCTTCAGTTGGGATCCGTTCGCGCTCATCCCGCGTGAGGAGGCGACGGTCGGTGCGTTGCGGGCCAGGGCGACCGACGTCGACACCTCGATCCGCTCCCGCAAGGAGTGGGCGCGGCTGTACGCCGAACGACAGCCGGCCGGGTCCTGAGGATCTCCGTCAGCCCGGATGGGACCGCGACGGTCCGCCGGGCAGGAAACCCGCCGAGGCGGCCGAGATCACCGACACGCCGACCAGATACGCCACGATCGACATGCTCGTTCCGGTGGCGGCGAGCAACGCGGTCGCGATCGTGGGCGCGAACGCCGAACCGAGCACCTGTGACAGGGTGTAGCCGATCGACACACCGCTGTAGCGGACTTCGGCGCTGAAGGAGAGGCTGAACAACGAGCCGGTGACGCCGGCGGCGGGCGCCATCGCGAACCCGAACACCAGCAACTGCGCCAGCAGGAACCTGTTCGGGTCGCCGGTGTTGATCAGGGCGAAGGCCGGGCCGATCGCCAACCCCATGGCCACCACGCCCCCGATGAACACCGGTCTGCGGCCGACGACGTCGCTCAGCGCCCCGAACACCGGGTAGGTGATCACCGCCACCGTGCCGGCCACCAGAACCGCGAACAGTGCCTGTGCGCGGTCGATCCCGACCACCTTGGTGCCGTAGGAGACCAGATAAGCCACACAGATGTAGGCGAACACGCCCTGGGACAGGTAGGCGCCGGCCACCAGCAGGATCTGCCGCCAGTGCCTGCCGAACGCCTCGGTGATCGGCATCCGTGCCACGGCGGCGCGCCGCTGCAGCGCGGTGAAGTCGGGGCTCTCGGTCACCGTCAACCGAATCGCCAAGCCGATGGCGATCAGTACGGCGCTGGCCAGGAACGGGATCCGCCACCCCCACGTCAGGAACTGCGACTCGGGTACCAGTAGGAAGGCCCCCGCGGCGATCGCCGAGCCCGCCGGCGCGCCCATCTGTGGGAACGCCCCGTAGAGCCCCTTGCGCCGCGGCGGGGCGTGTTCGACGGCCATCAGCGTCGCGCCGCCCCACTCGCCGCCCATCGCGAAGCCCTGTGCCAGCCGCAGCAGGGTCAGCAGCACCGGTGCGGCCAGTCCGATCTGCGCATACGTCGGCAGCAGACCCATCAACACCGTCGCGGTCCCCATCAACAGCAGCGAGACGACCAGCATCCGTTTGCGTCCGACACGGTCGCCGAAGTGACCGAACACCACGCCGCCGAGTGGACGGGCGACGAATCCGACGCCGAATGTGGCGAACGACAGCAGCAGACCGATCACCGGGGAAGCGGTGGGGAAGAACAGCTGCGGGAAGACCAGTGCGGCGGCGGTGCCGTAGATCAGGAAGTCGTAGAACTCGACCGTGGTGCCGATGAAACTCGCCAACGCCACCCGCACCGGTGGAGTCGAGGGTGGGATGGGATCGGCCGTCTCCGGCGTCCCGGTTGCTGCGGTCGCCATGATCGAAGTGTGCGTCGCCGACGCGGGGCAGTGGTGGTTTTGCGGCCGACAGTGACCAACTCGTGTGCGTTATCCGCTCACCGGACACGACATCTCGGTTGCGGCGGTACGGCCGCGCAACACCTCGGTCCCGACCGCCCGCCAGCGACTCCGCTCGGTCTCGGGTGCCCGGCGCAGCGCCGCTTCCGAGCACAGCACCCTGGCCTCGAACTCCTTGGCGCGGTCGGCGAGTCGGGCCGCCTCGTTGACCGCGTCGCCGACGACGGTGTACTCGTAGCGGTTCTCGGCACCGATATTGCCGGCGAACACCGGCCCGGCCGACACCCCGATGCCGAAATCGATCGGCAGGCGGCGCAGTTCGACACCGAGCCGACGAGCCGTGGCCAGTGCGGCTCCGGCCGGATCGGCGATCCGCAGCGGCGCGCCGAACACCGCCAGCGCGGCATCGCCCTGGAACTTGTTCACCAGGCCGTCGCGTTGGTCGACCTCCGCGACGACGATCCGGAAGAACTCGTTGAGAATTTCGGCCACCTCGTGCGGTTCCCGGGTGGCGGCCAGTTGTGTCGACCCCACCAGATCGACGAACAGCACCGCGACCTCCCGCTCGTCGCCGGACAGCGCCGAATCCTCGGCGATGGCCCGCCGTGCCACCGCGGCGCCGACATGCCGGCCGAACAGGTCGCGCAGCCGCTCCCGCTCGCGCAGGCCGGCCACCATGCGGTTGAATCCGGCCTGCAGACGGCCGATCTCGGACCAGTCGTAGACCTGCACGGTCCGGTCGATGCGTCCGCGCTCCACCTCGGCCATGGCGTCGATGACCTCACGCACCGGATCGGAGATCGAGATCGCCACCAGGATGATCGCGCGCAGCCCGAGCACCACCGCGACCAGTGCCAGCACCAGCAGCGCCAGCTCGATCCGGGTGTCGGGCGCGATGACCCAGCCGTTGGCCCGCAGAACCAACAGCGCGGCGATCCCCAGACCGGGCAGTGCGGTGCACACGGTCCAGGTCAGCAACAGCTGCGTCCGCACCCCGGGCGCGGTGACCGGCGTGATATCGCTGAAATCCGTTGTCACGCCGGCCAGCAGCGGCCGCAGCGTGCGGAGCGTGAACAGGAACCCGGTGGACACCGAGGCGATGGTGCCGAACAGGATCGCCGAGCCGATCACCGCCTGCACGTCCACCGGGGCGGACAGGCTGAGCGGGATCAGCACCGCGGCGGTCAGGACCCACGGTGCGAGCGTGAGCGCCGTCTGGCGGCGCATGGTCTTGAGGGCGGTCCGCCGCTCGGCATCGGTGGGCGGCCGGATTCCCAGCCAGCGCCGCGCCGGGGCGGCGATGAACACGGCACCGACGGCCACGGCAATGGTGCCCACGACGACCAGCGCCACCGCGGCGATGACGAACGGCCGGGGCGAGGTCTGCCCGCGCTCGGTCAGCGACACGATCAGTGCCGCGACCTCGGCGCTGGTCAGCAGGTAAGCCGACGTCAGCCCGGCGGCATATCGTGCGATGAGCCGACGGGGCTTCACCCGCCTGAAACTATCAGTCGCTGGCGGGCAGCGGTTTGGCTTCCTTGAGCGCCAGTGGGGTGGTGCCGATGGTCAGGGTGCCCTTGCCGGCCTTGGTCACCAGCACCTCCGCGCCGGTGTCGTCGACGTAGCGCTTGCCCATCGCGTTGCCGTCCGCGAACGCGGGGTCGAGCTTGGCGTCCGGTGACTTCTCGGCGCCCAGCGGGATCATCGGGACGCCGCCGGCGCGGAGATCGTCGAGGCTCTCGCTGGTGCGCACGACGATCACCTGGGTGTCGCAGACCTGGCTCTGCAGTCGGGTGCCGTTCTTGATCATGCTGAGCTCCTTAGTGATTGGCGGCTGTCAGTTCGGCGACCAGTTCCCGGCGCAACACCTTGCCGGTCGCGTTGGTCGGCAACTCGTCGCGGAACACGACCCGGTCAGGGGTGCGGGAACCACGCAGATGGGCCCGGACGTGGGCACGCAGCTCCTCGGGGTCCGGCTCGGTGCCGTCGGTCGGGACCACGACCGCGACGATGATCTGGCCCCACTGCGGATCCTCCACGCCGACGACCGCGCAGTCGCGTACCGCAGGGTGCTCGACGAGGACGTCCTCGATCTCGGCCGGGGCGATGTTCTCCCCGCCCCGGATGATGGTGTCGTCGGAGCGGCCGCCTATGTAGAGGTAGCCGTGCTCGTCGAGCATGGCGATGTCCTTGGTGGGGAACCAGCCGTCCTCGTCGAGCACCGACCCGATGTCGGTGTACCGCCCGGAGACCTGTTCGCCGCGCACGAACAACTCACCGGTCTGATTCGGTCCGAGCACATTGCCGGCCTCGTCACGGATCTGCACCTCGACCCCCGGCACCGGCTGGCCGACCGAGCCGAGCCGGCGCGCGACGGACTCGTCGGTCGCGGCGAGCGCGGTGCGGTGGTCCTCCGGCGCGAGCACCGCGATCGTCGAGCTGGTCTCGGTCAGCCCGTAGGCGTTCACGAAGCCGACATCGGGCAGCAGTTGAAGTGCCTTGCGCACCAGGGGAAGCGGGACCTTCGAACCGCCGTAGGCCAGGTTGCGCAGCGTGGGCAGGTCGACGGATTCGGACTCGAGCACCCGCACGATGCGATCGAGCATGGTCGGTACCACGGTGGCCGTGGTGATTCCCTCTTCGCGCACCAACCGGACCCAGTCGCGGGGATCGAACTGCCGCAGGTAGACCATTTTTCGTCCGGCGTACAGGTTGGTCAGCGCCGCACCGACGCCGGCGATGTGATACGGGGGCACACAGATCAGCGCGGCCTCCGCGGGTTCGGCGGAGTCGAACTCGACCGTGCCGGTCACGTAGCTGGTGAGATTGTTGTGAGTCAGCTCAACGGCTTTCGGCCGTGAAGTGGTTCCCGAGGTGAAGAGCACCACCGCGACGTCATCGGGGTCGGGGAACTCGGCCGCCGGTTCGGCGGTGCGTGCCGCAGCGACGAACTCCTCGGAGTCGATGACCTGCTTGCCGGCGCCGGCGACCATGTCGTGATACTGGGCGTCGGTCACCACCAGCGGATCAGGCAATCGCGCGATGAGCTCACGCAGACCTTCGGCGCTGAGGCGGTAGTTCAGCGGGGTGACCGCGCGGCCGGCGCGGGCCGAGCCGAACAACAGCAGCGGCAGCAGATACCCGCCGGTGCCCACGTAGGCGACGTGTGCTGCACCGGAAGCCGCGATCACGCCCGCGGCGCCGTCTGCGAGGGTGCTGAGTTCGGTTGTGCTCAGCCGTGTTTCATCCGACACAACGGCCGTGCGGTCCGGGTTCGAGGAGGCTGCCATTTCCAGCAGCAGGGCGATACTCATGATTCGTCGACAAAAATATCAAGGATGGGGTTTTCTCCACCGCCGTAGCGTGAAAAGTCCGTTTCGCCCGCGGCGGCCAGCACCTCGGCGTCGATGAAGCACTGCCCGTTGACCTCGGCCGCGGGGCGCGAGAGGATCTGCACCGCTGCGTCGGCCATGATCCGGGGATCGCGCGAGCGGTCCAGCGCGTCCTTGAAGCCGGGGGCGTTCGCCACTGCGGCGGTGGCGATGTAGGTCTGCGGCCACAGGCAGGCGAACCCGATCCCGGAGTCGGCGTATTCGGCCGCCCAACCCAGCGACAGCAGGGTCATCCCGTACTTCGACAGCGTGTAGGACGGGTGGGCGCCCAACCAGCGCGGGTTGAGGTTCAACGGCGGGGCCAGCGTGATGACGTGCGCGCCTGCGGGGGTGGCGGCCGCTTTACGCAGGTGCGGCAACGCGGCCCGGGTCAGCAGGAAGGTGCCGCGGACGTTGATGTCCATCATCAGGTCGAACTTCTTGGTCGACAGCGCCTCGGTGGGCTCGGTCGCGATCGCGCTGGCGTTGTTGACCACGATGTCGACCCCGCCGAAATGCTCGACCGCGGCGTCGACGGCACGCTGGACGTCCTCCTCTTTGCGCACGTCGCCGACCACCGGGACGGCTTTTCCGCCGGCCGCCTCGACGTCGGCGACCGCGGTGTGGACAGTGCCGGGCAGCTTGGGGTGCGGCTCGGCGGTCTTGGCCAGCAGGACCACGTTGGCGCCCTGTTCGGCCGCGCCCACGGCGATGGCCAGCCCGATTCCGCGGCTGCCGCCGGACACCACCAGTGTCCGGCCGGATAACGGTGACTGGGCAGTCATGGGCCTCCTCGGGTGCGCATCGCCTGCTGTCCGACGATGGTATTGGCATTCTCATCCTAAGCAAGTCACATATTCGCTGTTAACAGGGCCTTCGGTGGCGCGCGTGGCGCCGCCGCGGGTGCCCCTCACTGCATGTTTACCGTCGGCGGTATTGGCATTCTCATTTTTTGCAAGTACGTTATCGACTGATGACCGAGCCTGTTCAGACCCCGTCCGGCATCCCGCTGAAGGTCAGCTACGGACCAGAGGACCGGGCCAGTGATCCGCCGCCCCCGGGCACCTATCCGTTCACCCGGGGCAACTTCGCCAGCGGTTACCGCGGCAAGCTGTGGACCTTCCGGCAGTACTCGGGCTTCGGCACGGCTGAGGAGTCCAACCGCCGCTACCGGTACCTGCTGGAGCAGGGCGGCACCGGCCTGTCGGTGGCGCTCGACCTGCCCACGCAGTGTGGATACGACTCCGACGACCCCGAGTACGGCGAAGAAGTGGGGCGGGTCGGCGTGGCGGTGGACACCCTGGCCGACGCCGAGATCCTGTTCGACGGGATTCCGCTGGACAAGATCAGCACCAGCTTCACCATCAACGGCACCGCGGCCATCCTGCTGGCCTTCTATGTCGCCGCCGCGGAGAAGACCGGGGTGCCGCGTGCCAAGCTGACCGGCACCATCCAGAACGACATCCTCAAGGAGTACGCGTCGCGCGGCACCTGGATCTGGCCGCCGGAACCGTCGCTGCGGCTGATCGCCGACACCATCGAGTTCTGTGCGGAAGAGGTGCCGAAGTTCAACGCGATCTCGGTGGCGGGGGCGCACTTCCGCGACGCCGGCGCCAACGCCGTGCAGGAGATGGCCTTCACCCTGGCTGACGGGGTCACCTACTGCGACACCGTCATCGAGCGCGGCCGGATGACCATCGACCAGTTCGCACCGCAGATCTCGTTCTTCTTCTACACCCACGGCGACTTCTTCGAGGAGATCGCCAAGTACCGGGCCGGCCGCCGCCGCTGGGCGACGATCGTGCGGGAACGCTACGGCGCCGAGACCGACAAGGCCGCGATGTTCCGGTTCGGGTGTGTGTCCGGCGGCGCCTCGCTGTACGCACCGCAGGCGCAGAACAACCTGATCCGGGTGGCCTATGAGGCGCTGGCATCGGTGCTCGGCGGTGTGCAGTCGATGTTCACCGCCGCCTGGGACGAGCCGTTCGCGCTGCCCAGCGAGGAGTCGGCGACGCTGGCGCTGCGCACCCAGCAGATCCTGGCCTACGAGACCGGGGTGGCCAAGGTGGCCGATCCGCTCGGCGGGTCGTACTTCGTCGAGGCACTCACCGACGCCACCGAGGAGAAGATCATCGAGATCATGGCCGACCTGGAGGCCCGGGGCGGCATGGTGCGTTGCATCGAGGACGGTTATCTGCAGCGGTTGATCGCTGACGAGGCCTACAAACTGCACCAGGAGATCGAGTCGGGCGCCCGTCCGGTGGTCGGCGTGAACAAGTTCGTCGTCGACGAGCCGCCGCCCGAGATCGCCACCTACGAGTTGGACGCCGAAGGGCGTGACCTGCAGCTGAAGCGGCTGTCGAAGGTCAAGGCGGATCGCGACTCCGCGGCGGTCGCGGCCGGCCTGGCGGCGTTGTCGCGGGCAGCGGAGGGAACGGACAATCTCATGCCTTACCTGATCGATTGCGCCAACGCCTACTGCACCGTGGGCGAGATGGTCAACGCCCTCAAGAAGGTGTGGGGCGAGTTCCAGCAGCCGGTGGTGTTCTGATGGCAGAGCCCTCAATCAACGACGCATCGGTCAACGAAGCAGCGCCGGTCCGGGTGCTGGTTGCCAAGCCCGGCCTCGACGGGCACGACCGCGGCGCCAAGATCGTCGCGCGCACGCTGCGCGACGCCGGCTTCGAGGTCATATATACCGGAATCCGCCAGCGGATCGAGGACATCGTGTCCATCGCGCTGCAGGAAGACGTTGCGCTGGTTGGCCTTTCGATTCTGTCGGGGGCGCATCTGGCGCTGGCCAAACGCACCATCGACGCGTTGCGGGCGGCCGACGCCGGCGACATCGCGGTGGTGGTGGGCGGCACCATCCCACAGGGCGATGTACCCAAGCTCCTCGAGATCGGCGCGGCAGCGGTGTTTCCGACCGGCACCCAGCTCGATGTGCTGGTCGAGGAGGTGCGCAAGCTGACATCGGCGCGGGCCGCCGAATGACCATCGTGCCGGTCGTCGGGATCAGTCACTACGGGAAGAGGGACACATGCGGCTCGGTGTGATGATCGGGGCCGAACGCGGCGATATGAGCCGCAAGGTCAAGAAGTTGCTCGACGACATCGAATGGGCCGAGGGCGCGGGGCTGGACACCGCGTGGATGCCGCAGGTGCCCAACGACTTCGACTGCCTGACCATGGTGACGCTGATGGGCACCCGCACCCAGCGGATCGAACTGGGAACCGCGGTGGTGCCGTTACAGGCCCAGCATCCGATTGCGCTGGCGCGCCAGGCGTTGTCGATTCACGCCGGGGTCGGGGGACGGCTCGCGCTCGGGGTGGGGCCGTCGCATCACTGGATCATCCGCGACATGCTGGGCCTGCCGTACGACAAGCCCGCCGCCTACACCCGTGATTATCTTGAGGTGCTCAACGCCGCGCTGGCCGGTCCGGGCGACGTCGACGTGGAGAACGACACCTTCACCGTGCACAACCCGACGGTGCTGGGTGCGGAGAAGCCGCTGCCCGTGCTGGTCGCCGCGCTCGGTCCGGTGATGTTGCGGATCGCCGGTGAGATGGCCGACGGCACGGTGCTGTGGATGGCCGATGAGCGGGCGATCAGCGAGCACATCGCGCCGCGGATCACCAAGGCCGCGGAGAACGCCGGACGCCCGGCGCCGCGCATTGTCGCGGGGATCCCGGTGTGTCTGTGCGCCAATTCCGAGGTCGAGGCCGCCAAGGAGCGTGCCAACCGGATCCTCGCCGAGGCGGAGACCTCGCCGAACTATCAGCGGCTGCTGGAGCGCGGGGATGCGCGCAACGTCGGTGACCTGTGCGCGGCGGGGGATGAGGAGGCGATTCTGGCGCGGTTCCGCCGGTTCGCCGACGCCGGCGTGACCGATCTGTCGGTGCGACTGCTGCCGATCGGGGAGACCCGCGACGAGTTGGTCGCGTCGAAGTACCGCACGCGTGAGGTGATCGCACAACTGGCGGCGGAATTGCGATGAGCGCTTGCGCGAAGAGCAGAAGGGCTGCGATGAGCGCTTGCGCGAAGAGTCGACTAGCGCCGATGAGCGCTTGCGCGAAGAGCCGACTAGCGCCGATGAGCGCTTGCGCGAAGGGCGCGAACAGCCCCCACTAGCATGGACACCCGATGACGAGCGGGAGACGCCTATGAGTGCCGGGCCGTTGGCGGGGATTCGCATCCTCGAGGTCGGCGTGATGCTTGCGGGACCGTATGCCACCATGCTGCTCGCCGACCTCGGAGCCGAGGTCATCAAGATCGAGCCGCCCGGCGGCGAGATCTCGCGGCAGGTCGGCGACAGCTACTTCGCCAGCCTGAACCGCAACAAGAAGAGCGTCGTGCTGGATCTGCGCTCCGACGAGGGGCGTGAGCGGTTGGGCGAACTGGTGGCGAAATCCCATGCGCTGCTGGTGAATATGAAGCCGTCGGCGATCAAGAAGCTGGGCCTGACCTACGAGTCGCTGCGGCGCTACAACGAGCGCATCGTGTGCGTGGCGATGACGGGTTTCGGGCTCGAAGGTGGCGACGATCCGGCGTTCGACTACGTCATCCAGGCCGCCACCGGGGTGGCGGCGATGACCGGCAACCCCGAGGATCCGCCGACGCTGCCGGGCTACTCCTCGGCGGACAACTCGACGGGTCTGGCGGCGGCGCTGGGGCTGCTCGCTCAGATCGTGTCCGGGCGCGGCGGTCAGGTCGACGTGTGCCTGCGCGACGTGATGCTGTCGCAGTTGAACTACAAGGCCGCGGCCTACCTCAACGACGGGGTCGAACCGAAGCGCTATCCGTTCGGCGCGCACTCGTACTACGTTCCGGCCCAACTGTTCGACACCGCGGACGGATATCTGGCGCTGTTCATCACCCACGACGCGTTCTGGCGCGCGTTCTGCGCCGAGGCCGGGATCGACGGCTTCCCGACGATGGCCGAACGCGCGGAAAAACGCGACGAGGTGCTCGCGGTGGTGTCGAAGGTGCTGGCCACCGACACCGCGGCGAACTGGGAGGCGCGGCTCAAACCGCTAGGTATCCCGGTGGCGGCGGTGCGCACCCTGCCGCAGGCGCTGGAGGCCACGCCCGAGGTGATCGTCGACGCGGGCGACTACCGGCTGGTGGGCAGCCCGATTCGCGTCGAAGGCTACTCACCGGCCTACCGTCCGCCGCCGGCCGTCGACGAGCACGGCGACATCGTGGCTCACTCGTCGTAGGTGACGCTGACCGTCGGGGTGTCCGGTACCGCCTGACAGGTGAGGATGTACCCCTCGGCGATCTCCTCCTCCTCGAGCGCGTCGTTGTTGCGCATGGTGGCCCGGCCCTCGATGAGCTTCCCCATGCAGGTGCCGCAGTTGCCCGCTTCGCAGGAGAACGGGGGCGCCAGGCCGGCGCGCCGGGCGCTCTCCAGCAGGGTCTCACCGGGCACCAGGGGCACCGAGACGCGCTTACGCTCCAGCACGATCGTCACCTGTCCACCAACGTTCTCCGCCGGTGGCGGCGCCGGTTCTGCTGACATCAAGCTCTCCTGGCACATAGGTTCTGGTATTTGGAGAATAGCATTCTCGACAGGTGATACGCTCCTCTCGAAATGACCCCATGATCGACAGCGAGTGAGGACAGGGCGTGACTGAACCTGCCGCGCTGGCATTCGACGACCGCGAGTACACGCCGGCGCAGCTCGACGCGCTGGCCGGCGCGATGGCCGCCGCACTGCACGCCCGCGGGGTGCGCGCCGGCGATCGGGTCGCCGTGATGTCGTCGAATCGCCCGGAGTTCGTCGTCGCGCTGCGGGCCATCTGGGGCCTCGGCGCCGCAGCGGTGCTGCTCAGCCCCGCCTGGAAGCGCGCCGAGGCCGAACATGCGCTCGCCGTGACCGGGGCGGCGCATGCCGTCGGCGACCATCCCGTGCTCGCCGAGTTGATGCCGATGCTGTCGTTCGACGAGCCGATCGACTCCGGGTCGCACCCGCTGGCGCGGCCGGCGCCGGAGGACGACGCGCTGTTCGTGTTCAGCTCGGGCACCACCGGCATGCCCAAGGCGGTGCGCCACACCCACGGGGCGTTCGCCGTGGCGGTGCGGCACTGGCGGGATGCACTGCAGCTGACGTCGAGCGACCGCATGCAGATCATGACCCCGCCGTCGCACATCCTGGGCCTGCTCAACATCGTGATGGCCCTGGAGACCGGGGCCTGGATCCGGTTGCACCGCCGGTTCGACATCGACGTGATGCTCAAGCACATCGAGGCGGACCGGATCACGATCGAAATGGCCGTCGCGCCTATCGCTTTGGCGTTGGCCGCCCATCCCGACCTGGAGCGCTACGACCTGTCGTCGCTGCGCTACATCATGTGGTGCGCGACCCCGGTCACCGAGAGCGTCGCGCACACGGTCACCGAGCGCACCGGGGTGAAGTGGGTGACCGCCTACGGTGCCAGCGAACTGCCGGTGATCTCGTGCAACGACATCGACGGCGCGCGCCTGGACACCGTGGGCCGGCCGGTGCCCGGGGTGCAGGTGCGGGTGGTGTCGTTGGAGTCCGGTGCGGTACTCGGCCCGGGGGTGGATGGCGAGATCCAGGTCCGCTCACCGTCGGTGATGGCCGGATACCTGCCGGATTCGGCTACCGCGCAGGCGTTCTGCGACGGCTGGTACCGCACCGGCGACGTGGGCCACCTGGACGCCGACGGCTGGCTGCGCATCACCGACCGCTGCAAGGAGATGATCAAGGTACGCGGATTCCAGATCGCGCCCGCCGAGGTCGAGGCCGTGCTGCACGGGCATCCGGCGGTCGAGGACTGCGCGGTGTTCGGCGTCCCCGACCCGGCCAACGGCGAAGCCGTGGTGGCCGCGGTCAAGGCGTGCCGACCGGTCGAGGCCGATGAGCTGATCGCTCTGGTCGCCGAATCTCTTGCGTCGTACAAGAAACCGAGCCGCGTGGAGTTCGTGTCCGAGATCCCGCGGTTGCCGTCGGGGAAGGTATTGCGTCGAGTGCTCAAGGAGCGTCTGTGGACGTCCGTCTGACCAGTGAACAACAACAACTGCGGGATGCGGCGGCCAAGCTCGCCGACGACCTCGGGCCCGGCTCGGTGGCCGAGCTCGAGGACCGGGCGCGCATCGAACGGCTGGAGAAGGCGGTCGAGGACACCGGATTCCGTCGGCTGCGCTCCGACGGCGCCTCGGGCGTGGAGGTGTGCATCGTCGCCGAGGAGTTCGCGCGCGGCCTGGTCGACGTGCCGTTCATCGGCCCGGTGCTGACCGACGACCTGGCCCGCCGGCTCGGCCGCGCACCCGCTGCGCCGACCGAACCGCGCCGCACCGTCGACCTGACCGGCAGTGTTCGCGATGTGGTGGAGTTCCCGCCCGAGCTCGACGAGTTGTCCGAGGCCGACGCCGCGCGGTGGCGGGCCCTGGCGCTGGCGACCACCTGTGCGGATCTGGTCGGCGCGGCGCGCGGTGCGCACGCGCTGGCCGTCGACTACGCCAAGGTGCGCGAGCAGTACGGCGCCCCGATCGGGTCGTATCAGGCCGTCGCGCACATGCTGGCCGAGAGCCTGGCGCTGATCGAGGGATCCATCAGCGTCTCGCGGCACGCCGCCTGGGCCGTCGACGAACTGCCCCCGGACGAGGCGATCGAGGCCGGTCGGGTCGCCAAGATCTACTGCTCCCGGGCGGCGTTGACGGTGTGCGAGACAGCCATTCAGGTGCACGGCGGAATCGGCAACACCTGGGAATGCCTGGCGCACGTGTTCCTGCGCCGGGTGCTGACGGCCACCGAACTGTGGCCGGTGAAGCTGGAGGAGTTGACCATTGGACTTTCGTGATTCACCGGAGGAGGCCGCCTTCCGGGCGCGGCTGCGCGCCTGGCTGCAGCAACAGAAGGGCAAGTTCCCGACCTCGGGGGACGAGTACTGGGCCAAGCAGGGGGAGTGGCACCGGGCGTTGTACGAGGCCGGGTTCTTCGGCATGTCGTGGCCGAAGGAGTACGGCGGCCAGGATCTGCCGCCGGTCTACGACGTGATCGTCGACGAGGAGATCGCCAAGGCCGGCGCGCCGCCGCGGCCGAGCCTGGGCTACCTGGTGGTCGGGTTGTGCCATCACGGCAGCAAGGAACTGCAGAAGCGCTTCCTGCCCGGCATGATCAACGGCACCGAGCGTTGGTGTCAGGGGTTCTCCGAACCCGGCGCCGGGTCCGACCTGGCCTCGCTGACCACCACCGCGACCCGCGACGGCGACGAGTACGTCATCCACGGCCACAAGATCTGGACCAGCTACTCCGATGTGGCCGACTGGTGTCTGCTGCTGGCGCGCACCGACAAGGACGCTCCCAAACACAAAGGGATCTCGGCGTTCATCATCTCGATGCACCAGCCGGGGATCGAACAGCGGCCGCTGAAGATGATCAGCGGGGTGACCAAGGAGTTCGGCCAGGTGCTCTTCGACGGCGCCCGGGTGCCCGCCGAGAACATGGTCGGTGCGCCGGGCGACGGTTGGAAGCTGGCGATGACCGTGGTCAGCCACGAACGGGAACCGTCCACGCTGGGGTTCTCGGCCCGGTACGGCAAGCTGGTCCGCCAGCTGGCCGCCCGTGTCGAGGGCACGCCGCCACCGGAGCTCGCCTGGGCCTGGGTGCAGACCGAGATGCTGCGCCTGCACGTGCGCCGGAGGTTGTCCGAACAACTGGACGGCATCACCCACGGTCCGCAGGGATCGCTGGACAAGCTGCTGATGACCTGGACCGAACAGTCCGTCGGCCACGCCGCACTGGCCACCGTCGGCACCGGCGACGAAGAGCTGTTCGGTGCCTACATGTACAGCCGTGCGCAGAGCGTGATGGGCGGCACCTCGCAGATCCAGAAGAACATCATCGCGTCGCGCATTCTCGGTCTGGGTGTCTGACCCGCGGCGCGCATCGAACGGAAGGAAGCGAATTGTACGATCTGCCACCGGAAATCGACGTTCAGGCCGATGGCGGGTTGCGAATCGTCACGTTGAACCGGCCCGAGTCGCTCAACTCGGTCAACGACGACCTGCACTGCGGGCTGGCGTGGCTGTGGCCCAGGCTCGCCGAGGACCGGCAGGCCCGTGCGGTGGTGCTCACCGGGGCGGGCCGGGCGTTCTCCGCCGGCGGCGACTTCGGCTATCTCGAGGAGCTGCGCCAGGATGACGACCTGCGCGCGAAGACCATCCTGCACGGCCGCGAGATCGTGCTGGGGATGGCGCGCTGCCGGATCCCGGTGATCGCGGCCGTCAACGGTCCGGCCATGGGGCTGGGCTGCAGCCTGGTCGCGTTGTCCGACATCGTCTACATCAAAGAGGACGCCTACCTCGCGGATCCGCACGTGCAGGTCGGGTTGGTCGCCGCCGATGGCGGCCCGCTGGTGTGGCCGCTGGAGATGAGCCTGCTGCACGCCAAGGAGTACGCGCTGACCGGTGCGCGTATCTCGGCGCAGCGCGCGGTCGAGTTGGGCCTGGCCAACCACGTCGTCGAGGATCCGCTGAGCGAGGCGATCGCCTGCGCGAAGAAGATCATGGAGTTGCCGCGCCAGGCGGTGGAGGCGACCAAGCGGCTGTTGAACATTCACCTCGAGCGGTCGGTGCTCGCAGTGCTGGACTACGCCAACAACGCCGAGGAGCAGTCGTTCAAGACCGACGATTTCCGCGAGATCGTCACTCGGCTGAACGCCAAGAAGAAGAACAAGGCGAAGTAGCGGCCGTTACCGGGGCGGGCGCGTCGCTCCGGTCGCGCCGAAACCACGGTTGATGACGAGAAAACGCGAAAACCCGTCAACAACCGTAGTTTCGGCGCGTGATGCCCGGGGCGGTGGCCGCCCCGATGCCGCTGACCGGGGCGGACCACCGCACCGACGCCGTTCGGCGTCAGCTCCGCTTCTGGTCGAGCGCGTCCTCGCGTACCGGGCGCTCGGCCAGATGCTCGCGGGTGCCGAACAACACCGGGTAGAGCGCACCGGCGATCGCCGCGCCGACCAGCGGCGCCACCCAGAACAGCCACAGCTGGCCGGGCGCACCGTCACCGTTGAAGAACGCCACACCGGTCGAGCGCGCCGGGTTGACCGAGGTGTTGGAGATCGGGATGGAGATCAGGTGGATCAGCGTGAGCGTGAGCCCGATCGACAACCCGGCAAACCCCTTGGGGGCGCGGTCCTCGGTGGAGCCGAGGATGACGAACAGGAACATCGCGGTCAGCACGATCTCGGTGATGAGCACGGCGACCATCGAGTACCCGTTCGGCGAGTGGGCGCCGTAGCCGTTGGCGGCCATGTTCCCGGTCGCCTCGAAACCCTCGCGGCCGCTGGCGATGATGTAGATGACCAGACCGGCGATCAAACCGCCGATCACCTGCGCGATCCAGTACAGCGGCAGGGCTGCCCATTCCACCCGCCGGGCGATGGCGGCGCCGAGCGTGACCGCCGGGTTGAAATGGCCACCTGAGACCGTGCCGAACGCGTAGACGCCGGTCAGAACGGTCAGGCCGAAGGCCAGCGACACACCGAGGAATCCGATACCCAACAGGTGGTCGTCCTTGACGACGGTGGCAGCAAACACCGCGCTGCCGCAGCCTCCCAGGACCAGCCAGAAGGTACCGACCAATTCCGCTGCAAGTCGTTGGAACATAGACGGAGCCATCGAATCACCCTCCTCAACATCGATCGACGGGCTGCCCTGAGGGTGGACCCGCAAACTCGCAGTGCGGTCGATTCGTATCGATTCGCAATCAGATCGAGATCATTTCGCCGACTCGCGGCGCTATGTGGGCGCATGAGCCCGGGCAGGTGGCCGTGCACCCCTCGTTGCAACCCACACTCTCTGATTGAGAGAATGTGATTCTCCAACGACGGACGGAGAGGTGATGACGACCCGAACAGCCATTCCGCGCCGCCGGCCGGTTGCCTCGGGACGCGCGGTGCCGTGCATCCCGGTGTGGACGGGCGTGGCCGCCGGGCCGGCGGCGACGGCGACGTAGGCTGGCCGGACATGACCCCGGCGAAGATCGAGGAGCTCATCGCATCGGCGCGCGACGGATCGGTGCGGTCGGCCGGCCGGTTGTTGAGCCTGGTGGAGAGCCCGCGCCGCAGCGAGGTGCTCGCCGCGCTGCCCGACGTGCCGACGCCACGGGTCGTCGGGATCACCGGGCCGCCGGGTGCCGGCAAGTCGACCACGGTCGGCGCGCTGATCGGCGCCTATCGGGAACGCGGGCTGCGGGTCGCGGTGCTGGCGGTCGACCCGTCGTCGCCGTACAGCGGGGGCGCGCTGCTCGGGGACCGGATCCGAATGGCCGCCCACATCAACGACCCCGACGTACTCATCCGGTCGCTGGCGACGCGTGGGCACCTCGGAGGCCTGGCGGCCGCGGTGCCGGCGGCGATCCGACTGCTGGCGGCGCTGGGGTTCGATCTGGTGGTGCTCGAAACGGTAGGCGTGGGCCAGTCCGAGATCGAGATCGCCGCGGTGGCCGACCCGACGGTGGTGGTGCTCAACCCCGGTGCGGGAGACGCGGTTCAGGCCGCCAAGGCCGGACTGCTCGAGGTCGCCGACATCGTGGTGGTCAACAAGGCCGACCGTGAGGGCGCCGACCAGACCATGCGCGACCTGCGCGCCGAGACCGATGCGACGATTCTGAAACTCGTTGCGACCGAAGGTCAGGGTCTGCCGGAGCTGGTCGACGCCATCGAGGCCCACCACCGCGCCGACAGCCCCGAGCGTCGCCGGGCGCGAGCGCGCGCACAGATCCTGTCGTTGGCGCACACCCGGCTGCGGAGCCATCCCGAGCTCGACCGGCTGGCCCAGGCGGTCGCCGAAGGGCGGTCCGATCCATATGCGGCTGCCGAGCGGTTGTTCGGCGTCGCCGTGGAGACGGGTTAGCCGATACCGGGGACGTCGCCGGCGAGGGGCCCGGCGCCCGCTCGGTCGAACGGGCGCGCGAACCCCACCCGCGCGAGTGTGAAGCGGTGGTCGTCCTGGGCGCGAAATCGCGACCGGGAATGCTATTCCGTCGCGGAAGGAGTGCGGGCCGCGGCCGAGCGCCCGGCGCGGTAGCCGAACACCATCGCCGGGCCGATCGTTCCGCCCGCACCGCCGTAGGCCTTGCCGGTCGGGCCCGCCATCGCGTTGCCCGCCGCGTACAGCCCCGGGATCACCGACCCGCTGACGTGCAGCACCCGCCCGTCGCGGTCGGTGCGCGGCCCGCCCTTGGTGCCCATCGCGCCGATGTACACCGGCACCGCGTAATACGGCGGCGTGTCGATCGGCCCCAGGGTCTTGGCGGCCGTGGTCGGCGCCGTGGTGTCGCCCCAGTACCCGTCGTAGGCGCTCGAGCCGCGGCCGAAGTCGGGATCCTGCTCCCGGGCGACGTTGTCGTTCCACGCCGCGATCGTGCGCGCCAGTCCGTCGGCGTCGATACCGGTCCTGGCGGCGAGCTCGGCCAGGTTCTGCGACGGTGAGAACCAGTCCGGCGCCGTTCCGCCCGGCTCCACACCGAGAAAGCCGTAGCGTTTGAGGTGCTGATCGTCGAAGACGATCCACGCCGGATCGTTCGCGTAGCCCAGTTTCGGGTCGAGGAAGTGGAACGGTCCGGCCATCGAGTTGTACTCGCCCGCCTCGTTGAGGAACCGTTTGCCGGCGCGGTTGACGATGATGCTGCGTGGCCGCGTCCGCTCCAGCCGCACGCTGCGGCTGCGCGGATGCCCCTGGAAGGTGTCGCCGGGCAGCCGCACGATCGGCACCCACCAGGCCTCACCCATATTCGCCAGTTCGGCGCCGTGGGCCATCGCCATGCGCAGTCCGTCGCCGGTGTTGTTGGGCGGGGACACCGCGCCGCGCATCGGGCCGCGCAGGAACGCCTCGACCAGGCTGCGATCCCATTCGAAGCCACCGGTTCCCAGCACCACCCCGCGGCGGGCCCGGACCCGGATCCTGGTGTCGCCGCGATCGATCACCACGCCGGTGATGCCGTCCGGGCCGCCGGTCAACTCGATCGCGCGCGCATTGACGTGTGGTTGCACGCCCCGGTCCAGCAGGGCCTTGAGCAGACCGGCGATCAACGCCGTTCCGGCTACGCAGTATTCGCCGCTGTCGTCGTCGAGCGTGGCGTGGATGCGGGCCCGGGTCTCGGCGTCGATCCCGACGTTGCTGAAGTCCGGCGGGAACGACGTGATGCGCCGGCTCCACTCGCCGAGCTGGGTGAGCTCGACCGGGCGGGCATGCAGCGACCGGCCGCCGCCGGGCCGCCCGCCCGGCAGTTCGGGCTTGTAGTCCGGGAAGCCTTCGGCCACCTCGAACCGCAGCTGGCTGTGCGCCTCGATGAAGTCGAGCATCTCCGGCCCGGTCCGCACGAAGGTCTCCACCAGTTCGTCGTCCAGGTAACCCAGCGATTGCGCGCGCAGATAGCTCATCGCGTCCTCGACGGTGAGTTCCGCGCCGGGCAGCCGGTCGTGGGCGGGAATCCAGAGGATGCCGCCGGAGACCGCCGTGGTGCCACCCACCGTCGCGGCCTTCTCGTACACCTCGACCGCGGCTCCCGCGACCGCGGCGGTCAACGCGGCGGTGAGTCCGGCGGCACCGCTGCCGAGCACGACCACGTCGGTTTCCTGGTCCCAGTCGGTCACGTGTGATCCCTTCCGCTGGCGTGGTTCTCAGGTCTCTCAGCGCAGAGTGTCGGAAAGTTTCTCGGCGGCCTCGATCACCGCGTCCTTGCCCCGCAGCACCACATCCTCACGGTGCGAGATGAGGTTGATGCAGGTCGGCGGTGACGGAGGTTGCCGGCGCACCGGCACGGCCAGGCCGTAGGTGTTGGGTTCGATTTCGCCGTGGGTCATGACCCACCCCTGGGTGCGCGCCTGCTGCACCAGATCCCGTTCACCCGGTCGCGGCGGCATGCTCGCGAGCAGCGCGATGCCCGCCGCACCTCGATCCAACGGGTGGCGGCTGCCCTCGTGGAAGGACAGCTGATAGGAGACGTTGGTGGGGGTGATCACCGCGATCGCGACCTGTTCGTCCCCCTCGGCGACCAGCAGCGACACCGTGGTGCGCAGTTCGTCGGCCAGGGCGCGCAGGGTGGGCAGGCACAGTTGGCGCACGTTGTTGTCGAACGACGCGCCGAGCACTGCCAGCGCCGCACCGGGCCGATACCGCCCGTCCTCGCCCTTGGTGACGAACCGGAACTGCGCGAGCGTGGACAGCAGCCGGTAGGCGATGGTGCGGTGCACCCCGATGTCGTCGGCGACCTGCTGTGCGGTCAGACCCGATCGTGAGTTCGCGACCAGCTGTAACGCGGCCAAACCTCGCGCCAGCGTCTGGGAACCCGGTGCGCCCGCCGGCGCGGTGCCCGAGCGCGCTCCGTCGGCCGACCGAGCCATGTCGCCCCTTTCCGGATTCCTTGACATCCTGCGCGCAGGAGAGTGATGCTCTGACTATAGTGCACGTAGACGTGCGATAAATGAGCAAAGTGCTTACAAATTACGAGAATTCGGTTCTCGTCGTCAAGAGAGGTTGAGCGTGACGGAGCCGCACGCGGACTTCGAGAGCGTCTGGAGCGACCTTCAGGGCGTTGCGTTCTCGCAGGGATATCTCGACGCCGGCGGTGTGCGCACCCGCTACCTGCACGCCGGCGCGCCGCAACCGGGGGAGGCCAAGCCGACCCTGGTGTTCCTGCACGGTTCCGGGGGTCACGCGGAGGCCTATGTGCGCAACCTGGAGGCGCACGCCGAACACTTCTCCACCTGGGCGATCGACATGCTGGGTCACGGCTACACCGACAAGCCCGGCCATCCGCTGGAAGTCCGCCACTACGTCGATCACCTGATCGCGTTCCTCGACGCGATCGGCGCCGAGCGGGCGCACCTCAGCGGCGAATCGCTGGGCGGCTGGGTGGCGGCGCGGGCGGCGATCGATCACCCCGACCGGGTCGACCGGCTGGTGCTCAACACCGCGGGCGGCTCCCAGGCCGATCCGGAGGTCATGAAACGCATCGTCACGCTGTCGATGGCGGCGGTCGAGAACCCCACGTGGGAGACCGTGCAGGCCCGGATCAAGTGGCTGATGGCCGACAAGTCCAAGGGCTACGACGACATCGTCGCCAGCCGTCAGAAGATCTACCGCCAGCCGGGGTTCGTCGACGCCATGCGCGACATCATGGCGTTACAGGATCCCGAGATTCGTGCGCGTAACCTGTTGGGCCCCAAAGAATACGGTGCCATCAAGGCGCCGACGCTGGTGGTGTGGACCAGCGACGACCCGACCGCGGACGTGGACGAGGGCCGCCGGATCGCATCGATGATCCCGGGCGCACGGTTCGAGTTGATGCCGGGTTGCGGGCATTGGCCGCAGTACGAGGACCCCAAGACCTTCAACCGGCTGCACATCGACTTCCTGCTGGGGCGGCCGTGAGCGGCGCCGGAGTGCGCACCGATGCCGACGTGGTCATCGTCGGCGCCGGGCCGTGCGGGCTCACGCTCGCGAACATCCTTGGCCTGCAGGGTGTTCGCACACTGGTTCTCGAGGAGCGCGACACCCTGATCGACTATCCGCGCGGGGTCGGGCTCGACGACGAGGCGCTGCGCACCTTCCAGTCGATCGGACTGGTGGACAAGATACTCCCGCACACGGTGCCGAACCAGATCCTGCGGTTCTTCGACGCCAAACGGCGACTGCTCGCCGAAATGGCCCCGCCGGACGCGCGTTTCGGCTGGCCTAAACGCAACGGATTCGTCCAGCCCCTGGTCGACGCCGAACTGTACGCCGGGCTGGACCGGTTCGACCATGTCGAGGTCCGGTGGGGGCACCGGATGCAGAACTGTGTCGAGGACGCCGACGGGGTCACCGTCGAGTTCTCCACCGGCCAACCTCCGGTGCGCACCCGCTTCGTGGTGGGTTGCGACGGCGGCCGCAGCACCACCCGACGACTGATGGGTGTGTCCTTCGACGGCACCACCTCCTCGACGCGCTGGCTGGTCGTCGACGTCGCCAACGACCCCCTCGGCCATCCCAACAGCGAGGTCGGCGCGGACCCGGCACGGCCGTACGTGTCGATCGCGATCGCGCACGGCATCCGGCGGTTCGAGTTCATGATCTTCGCCGACGAATCCGACGAGGCGGCGAGCGATCCGGCGTTCGTCCGGCGCATGCTCGCCCAGCGGGTGCCCTATCCCGACAAGGTCGAGATCATCCGCCACCGCGTCTACACGCACCACTCCCGTATCGCCGGCGCGTTCCGCAAGGGCCGGCTGCTGCTCGCCGGTGACGCCGCGCACCTGATGCCGGTGTGGCAGGGGCAGGGCTACAACAGCTGTATCCGCGACGCCGCCAACCTCGGCTGGAAACTGGCGATGGTCGTCAAGGGACAGGCCGACGACGCGCTGCTGGACACCTACGACGTCGAGCGCCGCAAGCACGCCCGGGCCATGATCGACCTGTCCACCCTGGTCGGCCGGGTCGTCTCACCGACGAATCGGCGGATAGCAGCGTTGCGGGACAAGGTTATTCACGCGGCCAACATCGTGCCCAGCCTCAAACGCTACATCCTGGAGATGCGGTTCAAACCGATGCCCCGCTACCAGCAGGGCGTGGTGGTGCACGACGAACACCGAGCGGCGAACTCCCCGACCGGCACCCTGTTCATCCAGCCCCGCGTCGACACCCGCGACCGGCAGAACGTGCTGCTCGACGACGTGCTGGGAACGGGTTTCGCGGTGCTGTGCTGGAGCAACAACCTGCGCGCGGTCCTCGGCGAGGACGCGTTCGCGCTGTGGAGATCACTGGGCGCCCGATTCGTCGAGGCGCGGCCGATGACCCAGCTGCACTGGACCGGCCACGACGACCCCGATGTGGTGGTGGTCGGCGACCGCGAGGGGGCGCTGAAGAAGTGGTTCGACGTCTACACCGACTCGGTGCTGTTCCTGCGGCCGGACCGGTGCATCGCCGGAGCCTGCATCGCCCAGCGCGCACCCGAGATGAGCGCGTCGATAGTGAAGGTTCTTCGACTGGTTCAGGGAGGAGGCACAGGTTCTCATGGCGACACTGGTGCTGTGCTGCATGTCGCACAGCCCGCTGCTGAATCTTCCGGGACCGTCGCAGGAACTCCTTGACGACATCGGTGCGGCACTCGATGCGGCGCGGGGTTTCGTGACCGACTTCGACCCCGAGTTGGTGGTCATCTTCTCGCCCGATCACTACAACGGGTTCTTCTACCGGACCATGCCGCCGTTCTGCATCGGCACCGCGGCGCAGGGCGTGGGCGACTACGGCAGCCACGCCGGACCGCTGAACGTGCCGGGTGAGTTGGCCACCGAATGCGCCCGTGCGGTTCTCGACGCCGGGGTGGACGTGGCGATCTCGGCCAGCATGGACGTCGACCACGGCACCGTGCAACCGCTGCAGAAGCTCTTCGGAGACGCCGCATCTCGGCCGGTGATCCCGATCTTCATCAACTCCGTGGCGACTCCGCTGGGCCCGCTGCGGCGGGTCCGTGCCCTCGGGTCGGCGGTCGGGACCTTTCTCGGCGGCCTGAACAAGCGGGTGCTGATCATCGGGTCCGGTGGGCTGTCCCATGACCCGCCGGTGCCGACACTGGCCACCGCGCCGCCGGCCGCGCTGGGCCGGATCGTGCACGGCGAGCCGATGACCGCCGAGCAGCGGCAGGCCCGACAGGTGGCGGTGATGGACGCGGCCCGCGCCTTCGCCCGCGGGCAGGGCCCGCTGCAGCCGTTGAATCCCGACTGGGACAAGGCGTTTCTCGATCTGATCGACAACAACCGACTGGCCGACACCGACTGCTGGTCCAATGACTGGATCGAAGGCGAGGCCGGCCACTCGGCCCACGAGATCCGGACCTGGGTCGCCGCGTTCGCGGCGCTCGCGGTACACGGCGAGTACCGCACCGGGCACCGGTTCTACCGGGCCGCACCGGAGCTGATTGCAGGTTTCGCGGTGAGAACGGCGGTACTGACCTCATGACCGAGTCCTTCGATCACACCGTCGATGTGCTCATCGTCGGCTCCGGCGGCGGCGGGATGACCGCCGCGCTGGCGGCCGACGCGTTCGGCCTCGATGCGCTGATCGTGGAGAAGTCCGCGAAGTTCGGCGGATCGACCGCGCTGTCCGGTGGCGGCATCTGGGTGCCGGGTGCGCCGGCGCAGCGGCGCGAAGGGTACGCGCCCGATCCGGACGGCGTCTTCGAGTATCTGCGCCAGATCACCGGCGGGCTGGTAAGCGACGCCCGGCTGCGCACTTATATCGACTCGGCCCCGGAGATGATGGAGTTCCTCGAGCGGCTCAGCCCGTGGTTCGAGTTCGTGTGGAAGCCCGGCTATGCCGATTACTATCCGGACCTTCCCGGTGGTTCGGAGTTGGGCAGCACCATCAACGTTCCGGCGATCGATCTGCGCAAACTCGGCGACGAGGAGCAGAATCTGCTGCAGCCACTGGCGCTGGCGCCGAAGGGAATCTGGTTCGCGCCCAAGGACCTGCGGCTGTTCTATCAGATCCGGCAGAACTGGCGCGGCAAGGTGGTGCTGGCCAAGTTGATCTGGCGGATGGTGCGGGCCCATGTTTTCGGCGACCGGATGGCAGCGATCGGCCAGTCCCTGGCCGCCCGGATGCGGTTGGCGCTCAAGGACCGCGGTGTTCCGCTGTGGTTGAACTCGCCGATGCGCGAGCTGATCACCGATGCCGACGGTGCGGTGATCGGTGCCGTCGTCGAACGCGAGGGCACCACCGGGCGGATCCGGGCCCGGCGCGGAGTCATCCTGGCCGCCGGCGGATTCGACCACGACCTTCAGTGGCGCCGCAAGTACTTGCCGCTGCTGGAAAAGGACTGGAGCTTCGGCAATCCCGCCGCGATGGGGGACGGGATCCGGGCCGGTGAGAAGGTCGGCGGCTCCACCGATCTGCTCGACGAGGCCTGGTGGTTCCCGGCGATCTGCTGGCCGGACGGTCGGCTGCAGTTCATGCTCAACGAGCGCATGATGCCGTCGCAGTTCGTCGTCAACGGCGCCGGCAAGCGCTTCATCAACGAGGCCGCGCCCTACATGGACTTCGCGCACGCGATGATCGAGGGCCAGAAGTCCGGCGTCCAGCACATCCCGTGCTGGCTGATCACCGACATCCGGTCGTTCCGCCGGTACGTGATCGCCGGGCACCTGCCCATCCCGAAGGTGCCGTTCGCGCCGGTGCCCACCGGGCGGCATGTGCCCAGGACCTGGCTGGAGTCCGGGGTGGTCAAGGAGGGCAACAGCTTCGAGGAGCTGGCCGTCAAGATCGGGGTGCCGCCGGAGCAACTGCGGGCCACCGCCGACCGGTTCAACGAGCTGGCGCGCAAGGGCCACGACGACGACTTCAACCGGGGCGACTCGGCATACGACAACTACTACGGCGACCCGACGCTGCCCAACCCGAACCTGTACCCGCTCGGCAAGCCCCCGTACTACGCATTCCAGATCATCCTCGGAGATTTGGGCACCTCTGGGGGATTGCGCACCGACGAGTTCGCCCGGGTGCTGCGTGCCGACGACAGCGTGGTCCCGGGGCTGTATGCGGTCGGGAACAACTCCGCGGCGCTCATGGGCCGCAGTTACGCCGGTGCCGGCGCGACCATCGGGCCGGCCATGACGTTCGGGTACGTCGCGGCGAAACACCTGGCAGGCCGGCTGGGCAGCGGGCCCGGCCCACAGACCGATTCGGCACACGATTCAGGGAAGGTAACCAAATGAGGATCTCGCTGTTCTACGAATTCCCCCTGCCCCGGCCGTGGAGTGAGGACGACGAGCGGAAACTCTTTCAGCACGGGCTCGACGAGGTGGAGCTCGCGGACAAAGCCGGATTCTCGACGGTCTGGCTGACCGAACACCATTTCCTGGAGGAGTACTGCCATTCGACCGCGCCGGAGATCTTCCTGGCCGCGGCGAGTCAGCGCACCAAGAACATTCGACTCGGCTTCGGCATCATGCATCTGCCGCCACCGGTGAACCACCCCGCACGGGTGGCCGAGCGGGTGGCCACCTTGGACCTGATCTCCAACGGCCGGGTGGAGTTCGGCACCGGCGAGTCGTCATCGGTCGGCGAGCTGGGCGGTTTCGGCATCGACCCGGCCGACAAGCGCGCCATGTGGGAGGAGGCGCTGGAGGTATCGATCCGCTGCATGATCGAGGAGCCGTTCACCGGCTTCAAGGGTGAACACGTGGAGATGCCGCCGCGCAACGTGATTCCCAAGCCGCTGCAGAAACCGCACCCGCCGGTGTGGGTGGCCTGCACGCGCCCGGCATCGGTGCAGATGGCCGCGCAGCGGGGACTCGGTGCATTGAGCTTCGCCTACACCGGTCCGGGCCCGCTGGCCGAACGGGTCCAGGGTTACTACCGCGAGTTCGAGGAGAAGTGCACACCCGTCGTGCCGCAGGTCAACCCGAACATCCTGGCGATCGGCGGCGACCTGTCGATGATGTTGGCGCGCACCGACGAGGAGGCCGTCAAGCGGCTCGGCAAGGGCGGCGGGTTCTTCGCGTTCGGGATCATGCACTACTACATGACCGGTATGCACACGCCGGGCCGCACCCAGGTGTGGCAGAAACACCTCGAGGCGTGCGAACAGGATCCCAGCCTGGTCTACGGTCCGGGGCGCGGTCCGATCGGCAGCCCGGCCACGGTGCGCGAATTCCTGCGCGGCTACGAGGAGAGCGGGGTCGACGAGCTGATCCTGCTGCTGACCCCGCGCCGGCACGAGGAGACCATGGAGTCCATCGAGCTGATGGGCAAAGAGGTGCTGCCGGAGTTCATCGAACGCCACGAGAAGGCCGAAGCCGAGAAGGCCAAGCGGCTCGAGCCGGTGCTGGAAAAGGTCGAGGCCCGTCGGCCCGCGTCCACGGCGCCGCTGTTCGACGAGACGTATGCCTTCGGCGGCCTGCCCAAGGGGCGCAACGACTACACCGCCAACGAGGTGTCGCTGGCGATGGAGGAGATGACCGCCGGCATCGAGGAGGCCGCCCAGAAGCTGCGGTCGGGTCAGGGCTGGGACAGCCGCAACCCCGCCGCCGATGCCGCGGTCGAGAAGTGACCGCGGCCGCGCGACCAACTCGATAACCCATGGCAGGGATCGCGGAACGGCTGCGCTATGACGGCCGGCGCGTGGTCGTCACCGGCTGCGCATCGGGCATCGGCGCTGAGGTGGCCCGCCAGGTCGCCGAACTCGGCGGCGAGGTGATCGGCCTGGACCTGCGGCCCCCGCAGGTGGCGGTGAGCCGCTACATCCCGCTGGACCTGTCGGATCCGGAGTCCATCGAGGCGGCCGCCTCGGCCGTCACCGAGGACGGCGGGCGCGTCGACGCGCTGTTCAACGTTGCCGGGGTGTCCTCGGGGATCGGCGATCCGCTGCGGGTGGTCACCATCAATTTCCTGGGCACCCGGCACTTCACCGAGGCGCTGGTGCCGGTCATGCCACCCGGATCGGCGATCGCGAACGTGTCGTCGCAGGCCGCCCGGGCGTATCGGCAGAACGCGGCGGTGACCGCGGGTCTGGTGGCCACCACGTCGATGGCCGAGGGGCTGGACTGGTGTGCCCGACATCCGGATGCGGTGCAGGACGGCGGCGGCTACCGGCTGTCGAAGGAGGCGATCATCCTGTACGGAATGGCGCACGTCACTGTCCTGGGCGCCAAGGGGATTCGGATCAACTGCACCGCGCCGGGGGTCACCGACACCCCGATCCTCGATCAGCTCAGGCGCGCCTACGGGCAGGAGTACCTGGACTCGTTCAGCACACCGCTGGGCCGTTCGGCGGAGCCGGACGAACAGGCCGCGGTGCTGGTGTTTCTCAACAGCGGCGCGGCGAGCTACATCACCGGGCAGGTGATCTGGGTGGACGGCGGCGCGCTCGGCGAGTCAGAGCTTGCCGCGGAGGTGCCCCGGCGGTGAGCGCCGACAACCAACCGGGAGGCGAACAATGGCCGACAGCATGAGCGAGTTCCGCCGCGTCGCCGACGAGGTCCGCAACTGGGGCCGGTGGGGGGACGACGACGAACTCGGCACTCTCAACCTGATCACCGCCGACAAGGTCGCCGAGGCCGCGTCGCTGGTGCGCAAGGGCAAGGTCATCTCGCTCGGCGGCGACTTCAGCTCCGCGGGGCCGCAGGGTGCGTTCCAGTTCCGCCAGAACCCGACCCACGTGATGACCGTCGACGGCGGGGACGCCCGCACGCTGGCCGAGTACGGTCCGCAGTGGCTGCGGAATTCGGTGGCCCACCAGGTCGCCGAGTTCTTCGTCGACAACCCGTTCCGGTTCAACGACGACATGATCGTCATGCCGCTGCAGGCGGCGACGCAGTGGGATGCGCTGTCGCACGTGTACTACGAGGACAAGCTCTACAACGGCTTTCCGGCCGACTCGGTGACCAGCTTCGGGGCGTTCCGCTGCGGGATCGAGAAGGTCGATCGGAAGGGAATCGTCTCGCGCGGGGTCCTGCTCGACGTGGTGCGGCACCGCGGCTCCGAGGTTTTTCTCGAACCCGGAACCCCGGTCACCCCACAGGAACTCGACGATGTCGCACGCGCGCAGGGGGTGACGATCACCCCGGGCGACATCGTCGTGGTGCACACCGGATGGTGGACCCGGTTCCTGTCCACCGGCGACGGCGCCGAACCGGGTGCGGGCCTGCACTGGACCTGCGCCTCCTGGTTCCACGACCACGACGTCGCGGCGGTCGCCGCCGACAACCTGATGGTCGAGGACCCCGACCCGGCCAACGGGGTGGAGGGCACCTTCCTGCCGATGCACATGCTCTGCCTGCGCGATATGGGGCTGATGCTCGGCGAGTACTGGGATCTGACCGAGCTGGCCGCCGACTGCGCCGGCGACGGGGTGTACGAGTTCCAGCTCGTCGCACCACCGCTGAAGGTCGTCGGCGCGGTCGGCGCGCCGGTGTCGCCGGTGGCGATCAAGTAGGGCGGCAGATGGGTGTGACGGTGGAGCACAAGACCGTGCTGGTGGACGGTCTGGTTACCAGCTACCTGGAGGCCGGGCGCGGGGAGCCGGTTGTGCTGCTGCACGGCGGGGAGTTCGGCGGCGGCGCCGAGATCGCTTGGGAGCGCAACATCGCCGCGCTCGCCGAACGGTTCCGCGTGCTGGCCCCGGACATGCTGGGCTTCGGCGGCACGGCCAAGGTGATCGACTTCAACGACGGTCGCGGCATGCGGATCCGGCACATCGCTCGGTTCTGCGAAACCGTCGGCGTGCAGTCGGCGCACTTCGTCGGCAATTCGATGGGTGCGGTCAACCTGTTCGCCGACACCACCTCCGACGCTCCGATGCTGCCGGTGCGCAGCCTGGTGGCCATCTGCGGGGGCGGGGAGATCCAGCGCAACGAGCATTCGGCCGCCCTCTACGACTACGACGCGACGTTCGAGGCCATGCGCCGGATCGTCACCGCCCTGTTCTGCGACCCGGCCTATCCCGCCGACGAGGACTACGTGCGCCGGCGGTACGAGGCGAGCATCGCGCCCGGTGCCTGGGAAGCCCTGGCCGCGGCGCGGTTTCGCCGCCCCGGGCTGGATCCGCCGCCGCTGCCGTCGAGCGCCCGGCCGTACCACCGCATCACGGTGCCGGTGCTGGTCATCGAGGGGGGTCGGGACAAACTGCTGCCGCGCGGGTGGGCGGCGGAGATCGCCGGTCAGATCCCGGGCGCCAAGTCCGCGGTTGTGCCCGACGCCGGGCACTGTCCGCAGATCGAGCGACCCGACGTCGTCAATGAGATGATCCTGGACTTCTTGACCGAGCAGAGCGAAAGGGCGGCGCGATGACCGGAGAACTGGCGGGCAAGGTGGCGGTGGTGACCGGTGGTGCGAGCGGGTTGGGCGCGGGACTGGTACGCCGGTTCGCCGCCGAAGGGGCCAAGGTGGTCGTCGGTGACATCGACACCGAGGCCGGTGCCGCACTGGCGCGGGAGCTCGGCGACAGTGTGCATTTCCTCGCGGCCGATGTCGCCGACGTCGCGCAGGTGACCGGCCTGGTGAACACCGCCGTCGAGCGCTTCGGCGGCCTGCACGTGATGGTCAACAACGCCGGGGTGTCGGGGCGGATGCACCGCAGTTTCCTCGACGACGATCTGGCCGACTTCGATCAGGTCATGCACATCAACGTGCGTGCGGTGATGGCCGGAACCCGCGACGCGGCCCGGCACATGGCCGAACACGGCGGTGGCTCGATCATCAACCTGGCCTCCATCGGCGGTATCCAGGCCGGCGGCGGGGTGATGACCTACCGGGCTTCGAAGGCCGCCGTCATCCAGTTCACCAAGTCGGCGGCGATCGAGCTGGCGCACTGGGAGATCCGGGTCAATGCCATCGCGCCCGGCAACATCCGCACCGCGATCGTGCGGAAGTCGGCGACCGGCGAGGATCTCCGACGGCTCGAGGAGTTCGAGGCCCGGATCCGCGAGCAGATGCGCAACGACCGCCCGCTCAAACGGGAAGGCACCGTCGACGACGTCGCCGAGGCGGCGCTGTACCTCGCCACCGACCGGTCGCGTTACGTCACCGGCACCGTGCTGCCCGTCGACGGCGGCACCGTGGCGGGCAAAGTTATTGCGCGCAAGCCGAAATCCGGGTGAGGCGATGCGGCGGTCACGTCAGTTTGTCGGCCACGTCGATGTGCTCGCGCACCAGCAGCGGGTAGCGGCTGCGGTCCGGGCGGAAGATGTCGTGCGGGGAGTCGGGAAACTCGACCAGCCACGCATCGGGGAAGGTGCGGTGGTAGCGCTCCCACTCCTCGTCGGTGATCAGCACCCGTTCACCACTGCGCACGACCAGCAACGGAACCGACAGCCGCGCAAGCTCATCCCACAACGACCGGGACCGGGCGGCGGCGAACGTGGCCTCGGCTGCGCGCCGGTCGAGCCGATCGGCTACCGGTGTGCCACGCCAGCGCCCATCGAGCAGTCGTTGTGCCAGGGGTTGGGGCAACGCCCGCTCCTCCGGGGTGTAGTCGCCGATCGACACCGACCGGACCCGGCCGGGATGCGCTATCGCCCAGGCCAGCGCGTAACTCGTGCCGCGGGAGAAGGTCACCACGTGCACCGGCCCGTCAGTGACGGCGTCGATCACCGCACCGACATCGGAGCGCAACGAGGCAAGGTCGTATCCGGTTGCCGGCGCGTCGCTTCGGCCGTGGCCACGCAACTCCACCACGACCGCTCGGCGCCCGAACAACGGCAGAAGCTCGCTGTAGTCCTCGGCGACGTCGGTCATCCCCGGCACGAACACCACCGGCGGGCGGCCGGCGGGGTCGGTGCCGGGGCCGGTATCGAGGTAGTGCAGCCGCACCCCGCCGTTGTGAACGAATCGGGAATCGACCATGGTCAGCCGACCATATCGGGTGTCGATCCGCTGGACGAACCCAGATTCTTAAATCAATCGCTTGACTTAATCAGTATGACCGGGTTCACTGAGTCCGTGACCACAGCCCGTCGGATAGCCGGACGGACCGATGGCCGCCCGGTCCGAACGGTCCGGACCGAGCGGGCCAGCAACACCCGGGAGGCGATCCTGTCCGCCGCCGAGCGGCTGTTCGCCGAACACGGGGTGTACGCGGTGTCGAACCGGCAAGTCAGCGAGGCCGCCGGCCAGGGCAACAACGCGGCCGTCGGATATCACTTCGGCACCAAGACCGACCTGGTGCGTGCGATCGAGCAGAAGCACCGCGTCCCGATCGAGCGGCTGCTCACCCGGATGGTGGCCGAGATCGGCGACTCCACCAACCTGCGCGACTGGATCGGATGCCTAGTTCGCTCGCTCACCGAACATCTCGATCAGCTCGGCAACCCCACGTGGTACGCGCGGTTCGCCGCCCAGGCGCTCGCCGACCCCGCCTACCAGAAGATCGTGGTGAAGGACGCCATGGGATCGCCGGCGTTGCAGCAGGTGGTCGACGGCATCACCCGGTGCCTGCCCGATCTCCCGATGACCGTGGTCACCGAGCGCAACATCATGGCGCGCAACTTGTTGATGCACACCTGCGCCGATTTCGAGCGCGCCTTCGCCGAGGGAACCGCGGCGCCCCGGACCAGTTGGTCGTCGGTGGCGTCCGGTCTCATCGACGCGATCGTCGGATTGTGGACGGCGCCCGTCACGGAGTATCCCTGACATGAAAATCGCTGTGGATCAAGACAAATGCGTCTCATCGGGGCAATGCGTGCTCAACGCCGCGGAGTTGTTCGACCAGCGTGACGACGACGGCGTCGTGGTCCTGCTGAACGACAGTCCCGCCGACAACCAGATCGAAAGCGCCCGAAAGGCCGCCGCGGCCTGTCCCGCACGGGCGATCACCCTCGAGGAATGACGAGAGACACCGAACATGTCCGACACCCTGACCACTGATCCCGGCCGCACCGCCGCCGACATCCCCGAGTACCCGATGGAGCGCGACACTCGTTGCCCGTTCGCGCCTCCGCCGAAGATGCTGGAGATGAACACGGCCAAACCGCTGTCCCGGGTGCGGATCTGGGACGGCAGCACGCCGTGGCTGGCCACCGGTTACGAGGTGGCTCGTGCGCTGTTCGCCGACTCGCGGGTCAGCGTCGACGACCGCAAGGAGGGTTTCCCGCACTGGAACGAACACATGCAGGCCACGGTGTACACGCGGCCGCGGTCGGTGTTCACCTCCGACGCCGAGGAACACACCCGGTTCCGGCGGATGCTGTCCAAACCGTTCACCTTCAAGCGGGTCGAGGCGCTGCGGCCGGCCATCCAGCAGATCACCGACGAGTGCATCGACGACATCCTGTCGAGCCCGCAGCCGGTCGATCTGGTCACCAAGCTCGCGCTGCCGGTGCCGACCCGGGTGATCAGCGAACTGCTCGGCGTCCCCTATGAGGATCACGAGTTCTTCCAGCACCACGCCAATATCGGTCTGGCCCGCTACGCCACCGCCGAGGACGGTCAGAAGGGTGCGATGAATCTGGCCAAGTACCTGTCGAATCTGGTGCGGGCCAAGATGGAGAACCCGTCCGAGGACGCGGTGTCCGACCTCGCCGAACGGGTCAACGCGGGCGAGATCAGCGTCAAGGAGGCCACCCAGCTGGCCACCGGACTGCTGATCGCCGGACACGAGACCACCGCGAACATGATCGGCATCGGCGTGCTCGCGTTGTTGGAGAACCCCGACCAGGCCGCGATCCTGCGCGACACCGACGACCCGAGGGTCATCGCCAATGCCGTCGAGGAGCTCATGCGCTACCTGTCGATCATTCAGAACGGGCAGCGCCGGGTCGCCGTCGAGGACATCGAGATCGCGGGAGAGACCATCCGCGCCGGTGAGGGCATCATCATCGACCTCGCCCCGGCCAACTGGGATCCCAGTGTCTACCCCGAACCCGACAAGCTCGATCTGACCCGCGACGCCAGCGGGCAACTCGGTTTCGGCTACGGCCGCCACCAGTGTGTGGGCCAGCAACTCGCCCGCGCGGAGCTGCAGATCGTGTTCCCGACGCTGTTGCGCCGCATCCCGACGCTGCGGCTGGCGGTGCCGTTCGAGGAGGTCCCGTTCAAACACGACCGCCTCGCCTACGGCGTCTACGAACTACCCGTGGCCTGGTAGCCACCCGTTCACAGCCCGATTGGAGAACGACCGATGGCAGCACCCACCTCATCAGCGCCCACCCCGATCGATCTGTACCCGCCCGAGGGCTGGGGTGCGCCGAAACACCGGCGCGGTCATGCCGGCGCCGACTTCAAGGAGTCCATCGGACTGCCCGCCGACACCGAGATCTTCTCGGCCGACAATCACATCTCGGTCGCCGAGGACATCTTCTACGAACGTTTTCCCGACGACCTCAAGGGGCAGGCGCCGCGCATCTGGTACGAGGACGGCGCATACATGGTCGGCATGGGCGGCAAGACCTGGGTCGGCGGCGATTTCGGCAAGGTGCTGATGCAGTACGACGACCTGGCCGGCGCGACCTCCAACAACATTCCCGCGCGCATCCGCGAACTCGCCGAGGACGGCGTCGACAAGGAGCTGGTGTTCCCGAACGCGGTGCTCGCGCTGTTCCACTACCCGGACAAGGCGCTGCGCGAGCGGGTGTTCCGGATCTACAACGAGCACATCGCGAGCCTGCAGGAACAGGCCGACGGTCATTTCTACGGCGTCGGTCTGATCAACTGGTGGGATCCCAAAGGCACCCGCCGCACGCTTGAGGAGCTGAAGGCGTTGGGGATCAAGACCTTTCTGTTGCCGCTCAACCCCGGCAAGGATGACGAGGGCAAGGTCTACGACTACGGCAGCGCGGCGATGGACCCGGTGTGGGACGAGATCGAGGCGGCGGGCCTGCCGGTCACCCACCACATCGGCGAGACCCCGCCGAAGACGCCGTGCGAGAAGAACAGCACCGTCGTCGGCATGATGATCAACGTCGACTCGTTCCGCGAACAGTTCGCCAAGTACCTGTTCTCGGGCATCCTGGACCGCCACCCCGGGCTGCGGATCGGCTGGTTCGAGGGCGGTATCGCCTGGGTGCCCACCGCGCTGCAGGACGCCGAGCATCTGCTGGCCTCCTACCGGCACATGTTCAACCACGAACCGCAGCACGACATCAGGTACTACTGGGACCACCACATGAGCGCCTCGTTCATGGTGGATCCGTTGGGGCTGGCGCTGCTCGACCAGATCGGTGTGGAGAACGTGTTCTGGTCGTCGGACTACCCCCACAACGAGTCCACGTTCGGCTACTCGGAGAAGTCGCTGGCCACCGTCGTCCGGGCGGTCGGCCCCGAGGCGGCAGTCAAGATCGTGAGCACCAACATCAAGAACTTCCTGGGTGTCTAGATGACCGCGTTCGCGACGGCGGCAGCGGCCGCCCTCGAGATCCCCGAGGTTCCCGATCCGGCACGGATGTACCGCGAGACCGGGGCGCGGTTGCGGACCGCGATGGTCGACAACGGTGTGGACGCGCTGGTCCTGCTGGGCAACGGCAACGTCGTCTACGCCACCGGTGCGAGTTGGCCGCTGCTGGACGCCGGCCTTTCGCACGTGGAGCGCCCGGTCGCCATCGTGCTGGCCGACGACGAACATCCGCACCTGTTCATGCCGTTCCGCGAGGGCGCCTCGTCGGAGACACAGCTGCCCGGCGATCACATCCACCCGCCGCTGTATCTCGAATTCGACGAAGGTGTCGAGCATTTCGCGAAGGTACTGGCCGACCTCCTACCGCCGAAGGCGACGGTGGCGGTGGACGAGCTCACCGGTGCGATGCGCCGGGCCGCCGATCGGCTGTTCCCGTCCGGCCCTCCGACCGATGCCGCCCCGGTGCTGGGCGCGGCCAAGCTGGTGAAGACCGTCGATCAGATCGCGTGTATCCGGCGCGCCTGCCGGATCACCGAGGAGGCCGCCGCCGAGGTGCAGAAGGCGATCGTGCCCGGCGTGCGCCAGATCGATCTGTCCGGCCAGTTCGTGCGCCGCGCGTTCGAACTCGGCGCGACGGCCAACATGCTGGAGGCCATCTGGCAGGTCATGCCGGCCACCAGGGCCGAGGGCACCTGGACCACCCACGGCGATCTCGCGCTGCCGTTGTTGACCACCGAGCGTGAGCTCAGGGCCGGCGACGTGTTGTGGACCGATGTCAGCATCACCTACCACGGCTACTGCTCGGACTGGGGCCGCACCTGGCTGGTCGGTCAGGACCCCACGCCGCGCCAGCAGGACCAGTTCCGGCAGTGGCGGGAGATCCTCGACGCCGTGCTCGAGGTCACCCGCGCGGGAGCCACCTCGGGGGACCTGGCGCGGGCGGCGATCGCCGCCAACGGTGGACGCAAGCCGTGGCTGCCGCACTTCTACCTCGGCCACGGTATCGGGACCAACGCCGCCGAGATGCCCATGATCGGAACCGATCTCGGCGAGGAGTTCGACGACAATTTCGTGTTCCCGGCCGGCATGGCACTGGTGCTGGAGCCGGTGGTGTGGGAGGACGGCACCGGCGGCTACCGAGGCGAGGAAATCATCGTGATCACCGAGGACGGATACCTTCCGTTGACCGACTACCCCTACAGCCCCTATGGCGACTGAAATCCTGCCCGACGACCGGGCCCTGCGAATCAGCCGGCGCGAACGGGCGTTCGCGCAGATGGAAGAACACGATCTCGACGTACTGGTGCTCGGCCGCCAGGCCAATGTGCGCTACTTCTCGGGCGCGCCGCAGCTGTGGGTGGCCGGCACCCGTCCGTTCGGACCGATCTGCACGATCGTGCGGTCGACCGGTGAGATCCACCTGAACAGCACCTGGGACGAGGGCATACCCGATGACATCCCGCACGAGCGGCTCTACGGGTTGGCGTGGAACCCGATGACGCTCATCGAGGTGCTCAAGAACATCGACGGCGCGGCGACGGCGCGGCGGGTCGGAACCGATGCGCTCACCCCGTCGTTCGCCAGACTGCTGCCGATGGCCTTTCCCAACGCCGAGCTGGTCGACGGCGAACCCGCGATGCGGGCGGCGCGGCGGGTCAAGACGCCGGCGGAGATCGCGACACTGCGCGGTGCGTTGCGGGTCGCGGAGAGATCGCTGGCCGCCGCGGTCGCGGAGTTGCGGGAGGGGGTGAGCGAGAAGGAACTCACCGGCGTGATGCTCGAGGCTCAGGCCACCGCGGGGGTCAGCACCCCGGCCACCCAGGACGGCGCCTGGGTGACGTCGAAGGAGCATCCGTGGCGGCGAGCCCGCAGCGACGGGCGGGTACACGCGGGTGATCTGGTCGCGTTCGCGGCCGGGGTGCTGGCCGACGGCTACGTCGGTGAGGTCGGACGAACCTGGCCGGTCGGCGACGTGGACACCGGCTCGCTGTACGAGCGATGGAATGCACTGTGGGACAGGCTGGTCGGGGCCTGCAGACCGGGGCGTCCGGCGAGTGGCCTGTTGGCGGCCTATGCGGCCGCCGGGGAGCCGCTGCCGCCGATGCCCGTCGCCCACGGGCTGGGGCTGGGCTTCGACCCGCCGGTGGTGACACCGCACCTGCAGGCAACGGCCGACGCCGAGGTCCTCGAACCCGGCATGGTGCTCGCGGTCAGTTGCTATGTGTGGCAGCAGGGCATCGGTGCGGTGTTCGGCCGCGACGCCGTCCTGATCACCCCCGACGGGCCGGAGGTGCTGACCTCGAGCCCGTCGGCCACCCGCGCCGGAGCCGGCGCCGGCTAGAAGGAGCTGTCATGTCCGGGACCCGTCCCGCCCCTGAGGAACTCATCCGCTACGAAAAGGATCCGAAGACCAAGATCGCCACAATCACCTTCAATCGTCCGGAGTATCTGAACGCACCGACGTCGGCGGCACGGCTGCGGTACGCCGACCTGCTGCGCGCCGCCACCGTCGACAACGACGTCAAGGTGGTGGTGATCCGCGGCGTCGGCGACAACCTCGGCAGCGGCGCGGATCTGCCGGAGTTCATGGAGGGCAACGACAACCCGGCGTTGCGGTTGGCCGAGTTGCGACTGGAGGACGAAGGCGTCGGCGAGGTGACCTACCCGCCCAAGGGGACGTTCCGGCACGGCGCGACGATCAGCGCCTGGTACGCCAACTCGCAGGCCGGCAACCGGCCGCTGCAGGAGTTCAAGAAGATCAGCATCGTCGAGGCCAAGGGCTACTGCTACGGCTGGCACTTCTACCAGTGCGCGGATGCCGATCTGGTGATCTCCTCCGACGACGCGCTGTTCGGCCACCCGTCGTTCCGCTACCACGGATGGGGTCCGCGGATGTGGACCTGGATCCAGATGATGGGCCTGCGCAAGTTCGCCGAGATGGTCTTCACCGGACGGCCCTTCACCGCCGAGGAGATGTATCAGTGCAATTTCCTCAACAAAGTGGTGCCGCGGGACCAGCTCGAGGCCGAGGTGCAGAAGTACGCGCTGGCCTGCGCGCGTAACCGCCCGGTGGACACGGTGTTTCAGCAGAAGATGTTCTTCGAGATCTACAAGCAGTACCAGGGCGAGTACCTGGGCAGCCTGCTGAGCGCGTTTTTCGAGTCGATGGGCAGCGGGGCCGTCAACGACGACGCCGGCGACCTCGACATGCTCGAGGCGATCGACAGCGGGCTGGCCGACGCGGTAAACGACAACGACGCCAAGTTCCCGCCGGAGTTCCGGTTGAGCAAGTCCAACCGCGCCAAAAAGGATTAGCCCGGTGGAGCCACCGCTCGACGGGTACGTGGTGGTCGACCTCAGCGCCGGGATCGCCGGCGGCTACTGCACCAAGCTGTTGGCCGACGCCGGTGCGCGGGTGATCAAAGTCGAACCCCCCGAGGGGGATTGGCTGCGCCGCTGGTCCGCCTCGGGAGCGTGCATCGCCCCGGGGGAGGACGGGGCGCTGTTCGGCTTCCTGGCCGGCGGCAAGCACAGTGTCCTGGCCGACCCGGACACCGACCGGGATCTCGTCACCGGTCTGCTCGACGACGCCGACGCGGTGGTGTGGTCGCGCGGTTCGGCGGTGGCCGAGAGCGTGGTATTCAACCCGCCGGCCATCCGCTCGACACATCCGCACCTGACGGTCACCGCGATCACCCCGTTCGGGCTGGACGGTCCGTGGTCCGACCGTCCGGCGACCGAGTTCACCCTGCAGGCGTGGTCGGGCGGGATCGTCGGGCTGGGCCGGGGATCGGCCGACCGGGCACCGGTCTACGTCGGCGGGCAGGTGGGGGAGTACCTCGCCGGCGCCTACGCGTGCGCGGCGACGCTGGCATCGCGGATGCGTGGTGGCGCCGAACTGGTGGACGTGTCGATGTTGGAGACCAGCATCCTGGGCCTGACCTACTACCCGGTGTCCTATTACGAGATGCTGGGCCGCCCGTGGCGCGACGCCCGCCGGGTGACCGTGCCGGGCATTGCCTCCGCCAAGGACGGGCTGATCGACATCGGGTGCGGGACCGCGCAGCAGTGGTTCGACCTGTGCGCGATGACCGGGCACGAGGAGTGGATCGACGAGAACTCTCCGCTGACCATCACCGAGCAGGCGAACCTGCACGCCGAAGAACTCTACGCCTGGGTGGCCGAGCACACCGTCGCCGAGATCCGGGAGTTGGCCACCGCGTTTCGCATCCCGAACGCGCCGGTGGCCAACGGCGCGAACATCGACTCGCTGGACCACTTCGTGGCGCGTGGGTCGTTCGTGACCAACCCGCGCGGCGGGTTCCGCCAGCCCGTCCCGCCGTATCGCACCCAGCCGGATCTGCTGCCGCCGCCGCGGCCCGCCCCGCGGTTGGGCGAACACACCGAGCTGTACCGGTCGCGGGTGTCCCCGCCGCGAAAGCGCAACCATGGTCGTGATTCGCGTGGATTAGCGACCGGGAATGCTATTCCGGTGGGGGAGTCGGGCAACCGGCTGCCGTTCGAGGGGTTGCGCGTCGTCGACATGACGACGTTCTGGGCGGGGCCGTCGTGCACCCACGTCCTCGCGATGCTCGGCGCCGACGTCATTCACGTCGAGTCGACCCGTCGGCCCGACGGCACCCGGCTCATCGCCGGTGTCCCGGTCACCGAGGAGCAGTGGTGGGAGAGGTCGCCGATCTTCTCGGGCCTGAACACCAACAAGCGGGGCATCACGCTCGACCTGCAGAACGAGGCCGGCCGCGAGGTGCTCAACCGGTTGATCGCCACCGCCGACGTGCTCGTCGAGAACTTCACCCCGCGGGTGATCGACCAGCTCGGGTTGGATTTCGCCGCGGTGCAACGGATCCGGCCCGACATCGTGATGCTGCGGATGCCGGGCTTCGGACTGGACGGGCCGTGGCGGGACAACCCCGCGTTCGCGTACGTGATCGAGGCGGCGTCGGGCATCAGCTGGCTGACCGGGTATCCGGATTGCAACCCCTACGAGCCGTACTCGGTCGGTGACCCGAACGCGGGCATCCACGCGCTCAATGCGCTGCTGGTGGCGCTCGAGCACCGGCGCCGCACCGGCCAGGGCGTGCTGGTCGAAGCGGCCATGGTCGACGCCGCGATCAACGTCGCCGCCGAACAGGTCATCGAATACTCCGCCTACGGCGCGCTGCTGCAGCGCGACGGCAACCGCGGCCCGGCCGCGGCCCCGCAGAACCTCTACCGCACCAACGAGATCGACGAGTTCGGGCGGGCCGACTGCTGGGTCGCGGTGGCGGTGGCGTCCGACGAGCAGTGGGCCGGTCTGTGCCGCGCGACCGGGCGGGAAGACTGGGCGGCCGACCCGTCGCTGGGCACTGCCGCCGGCCGGCGCGCCGAGCACGACCGGCTCGACGAGGGTCTGGCGGCCTGGTGTGCGAACCGCACCGGTGACGAGATCGTCGCGGCGTTGTGGGAGCACGGCGTGCCGGTGGCCAAGGTGATGCAGCCGCACCGCCAGACCGAGTTGCCGCAGCTGGCGGCGCGGGGGTTTTTCGAGGAGGTGTCGCATCCGGTGAACCCCCGCACCCCGCACAGCACGCTGCCGTTCCGCATGTCGCGTGGGCCCGAGCGGGTGCACGTGCGGCCGGCGCCGCTGCTGGGCGAGCACAACCGCGAGGTGCTGACCGAGCTCGGCTTCACCGACGCCGAGATCACCGACCTGCAGGAGCGAGGCGTCATCGGCGACGTCCCGGCCGGATACGGGCGCGACGCTCGCGCGCGAAAGTGAAGTGGTGGTCGTGCCGAGCGCGAAATCGCGACCGGGAATGCTATTCCGGCGCGAGGAGGAGCCGATAGCCTGCATCCGTGGCCATCAGTCCGTCCGACATTCTGTTGACCGATCGCGTCGCGGTGGTGACCGGCGGGGGCGCCGGGATCGGCCGCGGCATCGCCGAAGGGCTGGCGGCCTTCGGCGCCAAGGTGGCGATCTGGGAACGTGATCCGGACAGCTGTACGGCGGTCGCCGATCGCATCGGCGCGCTGGGCATTCCGATCGACGTGCGCGACACCGCTCAGGTCGACTCGGCGCTCGAGCGAACCGCCCTCGAACTCGGCGAGGTGTCGATCCTGGTCAACAACGCCGGCGGCACGTTCCGGTCACCGCTGCTGGAGACGACCGAGAACGGGTGGGACGCGTTGTACCGCAGCAACCTGCGCCACGTGCTGGCGTGCACCCAGCGGGTCGCCCGCCGACTGGTCGCGGCGGGAATGCCCGGCAGCGTCATCAACATCACCTCCATCGAGGGGGTGCGCGCCGCCCCCGGGTTCGCCGCCTACGCCGCGGCCAAGGCGGGCGTCATCAACTACACCAAGACCGCGGCGCTGGAACTGGCGCCGCACCGGATCCGGGTGAATGCGATCGCGCCCGACATCACCCTGACCGAAGGGCTGATGCAACTCTCGGACGGCGAGTTCACCGCCGATGCACCGGCGCCGGTCATCCCGATGAACCGGGTCGGCCGGGTGGAGGAGATCGCCTCCGTCGCCGTGTTTCTCGCGTCGGAGATGTCCAGCTACCTCACCGGTCAGACGATCCACGTCGACGGCGGTACACATGCGGCGAGCGGGTGGGTGCACGACCCCCAGACCGGCGACTACAAGCTGGGCCCGTAGCGGGGGAGAGAAGGCCTCACAGCAGTTCGAGATCGTCGATCAGCCAGTCGCCGTCGACCCGCTGCAGCTCGATGCGAACGGAACTTCTTTGAATCGTGGGTTTATCGGAACCCACGACGACCGACTGATCGACGAAGGCGATCACCACCGCCCGGTCGGCGGAGATCGACTCGACTCCCGCGCCCACCACGTTCGCCGTCGTGGAAACCCGTCTCTCGCGGGCGTCGGCAACGATCCGGTCGCGAATGGAGCCTTCGTACTCGTTGCGGAAATTGTCGGTCAACAGGGGCAACGCGGAGGCCAGTTGCTCCCCCACCTTGTCGTGTGTGTAGCTCAGCATCGTGACCATCGCGGAAGTCGCGAACTCCACTGCCTCCTGGCGGGCTGTGGCGTCGGGTACCGGATCGACCCGGGGGCTCTGCGCGATCCGCCAGATCCCGATTCCCGCCGCAACCGGGATCGCGATCGCCATCACCACGACCGCGGCCCACCATGCGGCGCGACGAGCCCCAATCACCGGACCTCCTGCATTCTCGATGCCTTGTACTCGTCCCCGACCCGCTCGATGGTCAGCCGGAGGCGCTCGACATCGGGGAACGGATCCCGCCAGGAAGCTCTGCCGGTCTGGACCTTGACCGCCACGATGACGTCGGCTCTGTCGGTGCCGAGCTTCTCCAGGCCGGCACCGACGGCGGTGGCGGAGCTGACGCTCTCCAGCGATCGGGTGCCGTCGATTACCACGTCGGCGTGCTCTTTGAAGTCGTCGTGAAGCGGGCCCGTCGTGATGTCGAGGATCCGTTGGTAGTCCTGATCGACGGTCCGGTAGTCGGATGTGTAGATGGCTTCGGCGACGGTCTTGGCCGCAGCGACGTACGGCTCCCAATCCGGTTCGGCGGCAGCCGGGGCCGGGCCGGATCGGCCGGGCACGGCGACGGCGAAGGTGATCGCGACCGCCAGCAGCACCGCGAGGATCGCCGGGACGGCGATGCCCACCACACCGGATCGGCTCCGTTTCATCGGTGTCGGCGCCGGATACGGGGGTGCGGATCCGACGGGGTGGGGGTAACCGGCCACGGTCGGGCTGGTCGGGAATGGCGGGTACGGCGGAGCCAACCCGGCCGGCTCGGCATAACCGAAAGTGGGCGGCACGGTGGCCGGGGGTGCCATCGGAGCAGCCGCAGGAGCACCGGTGACGACGGGCGCCGGGGCGGTTCCGGTGAGGGATGACCGCAGCGCCACAGCGAACTCACCGCAGGTCGCGAACCAGCCGTCGGGGTGTTTCGCGAGCGCGCGGGTGAACACCGGGTCGGCAGCAGCGAGGTCGGGCCGGACCCCGCCGATCCGCGGCGGGGCGGCGTTCAACTGCTGGGCGATCACCGTAGCCGCGTTGGACCCATCGAACGGTTTTGTGCCACAGAGCAGTTCGTACGCTGTGAGGGCCAGTGAGTACTGATCGGAGCGGCGGTCGACCTGCTGGCCGGTCAGCTGTTCCGGGGAGGCATAGCTCACCGAGTTGGTCGAGGTGAGTCCACTGACTTCGTCGGCGCGGCGGGCAACTCCGAAATCGGACAGCAGGATGCGGCGTGGACCGTGCTGTGGGGTGGAGAGCAGAATGTTGGCGGGTTTGACGTCACGGTGCAGCAGGCCGCGTTCATGGGCGTAGTCGAGGGCATCGGCGACCGCGTCGACGATGTCGAGGACCGCGGGCACCGGGATGGGCCCGGATTCGCGCAGCAACCTTGCGGCGTCGGTGCCGTCGACGAAGTCCATCGAGATCCACAGCCGGCCGCGTTCCTCGCCGCGGTCGTGGACGGCGACGATGTGCGGATGCGACAGGGTGGCGGCCAGATCGGCTTCCCGCTCGAAACGCTGCCGGTAGCGGATGTCGGTGGCCAGATGTGCCGGCAGAATCTTCAGCGCGTCGAAGCGGGGCAACCGCGGGTGCTGAGCCAGATACACCTCGCCCGTCCCGTCGCTGCCCAGCAGTCGCTGAATGCGATATCCAGCGAACTCGTCTCCGGTGGCTAACAGCATTACTCGATCGTAGACACGCTGCGCAGCCGCCGGCATCGCGAAAGTGAGGCCACGGTCGCGATTGGCGCGGATCTGCGACCGGGAATGCTATTCCGGCGCAAACGTGGGGGAGGGGGTGGCGGGCTACTTGTCCCAGCCGGCGGCGATCTGCTCGTCGAAGGTGCGGTCGATGCGCTCGAAGCGTCGCCGGATCGAGTCCCGCGACGCCCGGTGCGGAAGGACGTAGAGCCGGTTGGCCAGGATCGCGTCGGCCGTCAGCCGCGCGACGTCGTCGACCGGCAGCACCGAGTCATCGTCCGGCGCCGAGGCCAGTTCGTGGACGGTCTCGACGTCGGCCGCGCCGGACGGCCCGTAGTCGTCGCTGCGCACTCGCTTGGTGTTGGCGATCAGATCGGTTTCGACCAGCATGGGGCACAGCACCGACACGCCGATCCCGTTCGCCCGCACCTCCCGCGACAACGTCTCGGCAAGCGCGACGACGCCGTACTTGGCGACGCAGTACGGCCCCAGCCCGATGTTCGGGGTCAGGCCGGCGAACGAGGAGGTGAACACCAGGTGGCTGTCGTCCTGCTGGGCGATCAGCCGCGGCAGAAACGCCTCCACCCCGTGGATCGGACCCCACAGGTCGACATCGATGACGAATCGCCAATCCTCGTGGGTGGTTTCGGCGATGGAACCGGCATAGGCGATCCCGGCGTTGTTGAACACCACATGCACCGCGCCGAACCGGCCGAAGGCCTCGTCGGCCAGGCGGACCACGTCGTCGAGTTCTCGAACGTCGCACACCACCGCGTACGCGTCGGCGCCGTCGGCGCGCAGCCGCGCCACCGCGTCGCCCAACGCGGGTTCGTTGATGTCGGCGATCATCACGCGGGCGCCGCGACGGGCGAACTCCCGGGCGGTGGCGAACCCGATTCCGCTCGCGCCGCCGGTGATGACGGCGGCGCGTCCCTGGTAGCTGTCCACGAGCGTGACTCTATGCCCCGGACCCGGGGCGATCCCAGGTCGGATCCCCCAGACCGCGGCGGATGGCACCCCACGGATCGGCGTAGGTGCCGGGCTGCTTCCAGTACGCGCCACGCCGCTTCATCACCGCACGGGCGATCGGCGCCACCAGCCGGCCGGGATACCGCAGCCAGCCGGCCTTGTCGCGGAGCTCGGCCAGCATGTCGGGCCAGGAGTAGTGCTGGTACCGCAGGGCCTCCTGCGCCCGGGTGGTGTCCATCCAGTCGGTGATGAACCAGTCGGTGTCACTGTCGGGGTTCCCCGGCCGGCCGGGCGGCAGGGCGCCGGGCACACCCAGTGCCGCGGCCAGCGCCGGCCCCACATCGCCCTGGCGCACCCGATGCGAATCGTCGCCTGCGATCAGCAGGATCTCACCGACCACGTCGGCGGTCGTGGCCGCCGCGCACGCGGTGGCCACGTCGCGCACGTCGACGGTGTGCAGCCGGCCGTCGGTGGGCAGCGCGCTCTCGAAGTACAACGCGTCCGCGGTGAACGGCAGCGCTCCCAGCTCGGTGCTGAGCACACCGCCGAACCGCAGCACCACCCAGTCCAGGCCCGACGACCGCACCAGTTCCTCGGCCTCGGCCTTCTGTCCGCTGTAGGCATCGCACGGGCGCATCGGGTCGGCGGCGGTCACCGGCGGGGTGGTGCGGTGCGGGTTGCGTGCCCCGAACACCGCAGTGCTGGAGGCGTGCACGAAGCGGGGGGGATTCGGCTGGGCCTGCGCCACCCGCAGCAGCGACGCGGTCGCGTCGACGTTGACCCGCCGCCCGAGTGCGCGGTTGCGGTAGAGGAACGGGGCGATGATCGCGGCGAGGTGGATGATGGCGGCCGGATCGGTGTCGGTGATCAGCCGCTGCACCTGTTGCGGATCGGTGAGGTCGGCCCAGCGGTACTCGGCGTCCTTCGGCAGCTTGGCGGCCGCTTCGCGGTTGGCTGGGGTGTCGAGGTCGGCGGCGACGACGCGGCGGCCATCGGCCGCGAGCCGACGGACGGTGGCCGTCCCGACCAGTCCGAAGCCGCCGGTGACCAGCACCGTCTCCGCCATATCATCCCCTACCTGCGGATATGGAGTTCTCTTTCTTCGAGAATAACATCCCCGCCGGGGCCCGGCGGTGCGCGGGGCGCCGGACGCGCGGGAGTGCTGGCGATGGCGGTCGTGTGGGCCCGGCAGCCCCGGCCGCAGCAGGGCATCCGGCCACTGTCGGTAAGGTCGACCGGAACGTCCGCTCGGTCATCCGAGACCGTGCCCGACGAGTTTGCCCGTGAACGTTGACTTCCTGTTGGGGGGACGCCGATGCCATCACTGCCATCTGCCGTGGGTGTGTTGCAGACGCTGTGGCGGGCCCGGCTGATCGCGCCGATGCGGCCCGACCGGTATCTGCGGATGGGAACGGCGGTGCGCCGGGTCGGGATGTCGGCCACGGTCGGGTTCGCCATCGCCGCGCAACGCTGCCCGGACCGGCCCGGGCTGATCGACGAGCGCGGCACGCTGACCTGGAAGGAGCTGGACCGGCGTTGCGACGCGCTCGCCGCGGCCCTGCAGCAGCTGCCCGGCGGGACCCCGAAAATCGTTGCGGTGATGTGCCGTAACCACCGCGGGTTCGTCGAGTCGCTGGTGGCCGTCAACCGCATCGGTGCGGACGTGCTGCTGCTCAACACCTCGTTCGCGGGTCCGGCGCTGGCCGAGGTGGTGGACCGCGAAGGCGCCGACGTGGTGATCTACGACGAGGAGTTCTCCGCGACCGTCGACCGCGCGATGGCTGGAAAGCCCGATGTCGTGCGGATTCTGGGCTGGACCGACGGCCCCGCCGACCAGCCGACCCTCGACGGGCTGATCGACGCCCACCTCGGTGAGCAGCCCGCGCCCGGCGCCGGGCACAGCGACATCATCCTGTTGACCTCGGGCACCACCGGCACTCCCAAGGGTGCCAAGCGCTCGTCGGGCAGCGGTGGCGTCGGCGAGCTCAAGGCGGTGCTGGACCGGACCCCGTGGCGGGCCGAGGAGCCCATCGTCATCGCCGCGCCGATGTTCCACGCCTGGGGCTTCTCCCAACTGCTGTTCGCCGCGCTGCTGGCCTGTCCGATTGTCACCCGCCGCAGGTTCGATCCGGAGGCCACACTCGAGCTCGTCGACCGGTATCGGGCGACCGGGCTGGCGGTGGTGCCGGTGATGTTCGACCGGATCATGGACCTGCCGGAGGAGGTGCTGGGCCGCTATAGCGGTCGATCGCTGCGGTTCGCCACCGCGTCGGGGTCGCGGATGCGGCCGGACGTGGTGATCAGGTTCATGGACCGGTTCGGCGACGTCATCTACAACAACTACAACGCAACCGAAGCCGGGATGATCGCCACCGCCACCCCCGCGGACCTGCGCGCCGCCCCCGATACCGCGGGAAAACCCGCCGAGGGCACCGAGATCCGGATCCTCGACGATGCGTTCCATGAGGTGCCGACGGGGGAGGTGGGGCAGATCTTCGTGCGCAGCGGCACGCTGTTCGACGGTTACACCTCCGGCGCCACCAAACAGTTCCACGACGGGTTCATGGCGTCGGGCGATCTGGGGTACCTCGACGAGAACGGACGGTTGTTCGTGGTCGGCCGCGATGACGAGATGATCGTCTCCGGCGGGGAGAACGTCTATCCCATCGAGGTGGAGAAGACGCTCGCCGCACATCCGGAAGTGGCCGAGGCGGCGGTGTTCGGCGTCGACGACGAACAGTACGGCCAGCGGCTGGCGGCGTTCGTCGTGCTCACGGACGGGGCGACCGCCACCCCGGACGCGCTGAAACAACACGTCCGCGACAATCTCGCGAATTACAAAGTGCCGCGGGAGATCACGATCCTCGACCAACTGCCACGCGGCAGCACCGGCAAGATTCTGCGCAACGAGTTGCTGGGCCGCTGATCCGCCGGCACGGCCGACCCGGCAGCGGGACGGGATCGGTGGTACTCGTCCCGCCCCGCTGCCGTGCGGGTGCTACTTCAGGCAGCTGCCGCCGTCCACCGGCAGGGTGACGCCGGTGATGTAGCGGGCCTCGTCGGAGGCCAGGAACAGCACGGCGTTGGCGATGTCCTCCGGCTCCACCCAGCCGATCGGCAGGGTGTGCATCATCTGGGCGACAACCTTGAGGTCGTCCGGGCCCGGGTTCTCCAGATCCGGGCGGAACAGTTTCATGGTGCCCTCGTTCATGAACAACGGGGTGTTCACGTTCGTCGGGTGCACCGAGTTGACCCGGATGTTGTACTGGCCCAGTTCGACCGCGAAGGTGCGCATCAGACCCACCACACCGTGCTTGGCGGCGACGTAGTGGCCGGTGTGCGGGTAGGCCTTGAGCCCGCCGACCGAGCTGGTGAGGATGATCGATCCGCCGCGGCCGCCGGCGAGGATGTGCGGCACGCCCGCCTTGACGGTCTTCCACACGCCGGCGAGGTTGACGTCGATCATGTCGGTCCAGTCGTCCTCGCTGGTCTTGTCCAGCGTGGCGCCGCCGTTGCCGATGCCGGCGTTGGCGACGATGATGTCGAGCCGGCCCAGCTGCTCCACACCGGCGTCCACCGCCGCCTTGAGCGCGTCGAAATCACGGACGTCCACCTCGGCGGTGTAGACCCGACGACCGAGGTTTTTGACCAGGTCGGCGGTCTCGGCGAGATCCTCGGGAGTCGACAACGGGATCTGAACAGTGTCGATCTGGCGACAGATGTCGACCGCGATGATGTCGGCACCCTCCTCCGCCAGGCGTACCGCGTGCGCCCGGCCCTGCCCGCGCGCCGCCCCGGTGATGAAAGCGACCTTGCCTTCAACTCGTCCAGCCATCTTTGAACCTCAATTCGTCGTCGTTACAACAGATTTCACAGTGGTCGGGGAAGTACCGCCGGCGTCGGCGAGCCCGGACGGCGGTGAGGTCCAGCTGCCGCCGTGCTCGCGGCGTGAGTGTCGCCGTCGAGGCCGATGTCACAGGGGGCGTCACACACGTTTCGAGCGGCAGGGTGTTCAGTGCGGATCGTCACGGCACTGCCTCTCGCTGGACCGGGTTAAGACAAGCGCTGGGTTTTGTCTCACCACTGTCGCACCGGTGCCACGCGGGTGTCAACAACAAACTCGTTTTCGACAATTTGTACTCTCCGCGTAGAAGAAGCTCGTTTTCAGCGGGTAACTCCAGCGGCATTTGAACGCGTAATGGGGGCCGCAATAGGGGCCGACGGGTGGTGAAAATCACGGTGCACGGAATGCCCGGCACGGCCCGGAGACGGGGTGTCGCGGCCGCTTCGACGGAGCGGTTATCCAGTGTGGGAGAACACAGTTCTCCGGCTGCGGCTATCCGCTACTTGTCGCGCTTGGCGTTGCTGGACGACGCCTCACCGGTCTGGCCGGAGTCGGCCTTGCCGTTGTTGCCGGGCGGGGAGTCTTCGCTCGATGCCGACTCGGCCGGCAGGGCGGCGAAGCCGTGTGCGCAGAAGTCCCACACCTCATCGGCGGTGATCGGATGCTGCGTGCCGTTCTCGGTCCCGCCGCTGGACTGCGCGACGAACATGACGGTCTGCATGGTCATGGCCGCCATCCGCTTGGGGTTGATGCCGGGACGCAGCTGACCGGCCGCGGCGGCCTCCTCCATCAACTCGGTGAGCAGGGCCAACAGCGGGGCGTGGGCGACCTTCACCTCGGCCGGGTGCGAGACCAGCAGGCGCGGGGCGAAGTCGGTGAACAGTGGTCGTTTGGCCGTCGGGTCCGGGCGCGACGACTCGTAGAGCAGCTGGACCGCGACCTTGAGCCGTTCGATCGGCTCGTCCTCGTTGGCCGTGGCCGCCCGGATCTGGTCGGCCGACTTGCTCAGCGCGTCCTCGAACAGCGCGAGCAGCAGCTCGTGTTTCCCGTCGAACTGCAGATAGAAGCTGCGCAGGGACTGCCGCGAGCGGTCAACGACCTCCTGCACGGTGAAGTCCGTGCTGCCCTTCTCGATGATGATGGCCTGGGCGGCGTCGAGGAAGCGTTGCACCCGCTGAGCGGCGCGCAGCTTCGCCGTCTTGATCGACCGCTCGACCGCTCGCTGCTTCCAGGCCGGCTCTTCGCTTGGGCTCGTCACCGGCGGCTCGGATGCTGTGCGAGTGGGGAGAACATGCAATGACTGTACCGGAGAACGCTTGGGCATTGCGGTGCTCGCTCCCCTCGCGGTGTCCGTGTCCGAGATTGAAACTTTCTCACCTGGAGAATAGTATTCTCACACTAGCGAAAAAAGTAGTCCTACCAAAAATTTGATCCAGTACGGGGGCGCCGTGCAACTGACCTTCGACGCCGACGTCGAAGAATTCCGCGCCGAGTTCGCCGCGTTCCTCGACGAGCACCTGCCACCGGAGGCGGTGACGGGGCAGCGGTCGAGGTCCAGCAGTGACGTGCCGGACTGGGCCCGCCGCTGGCAACGGTTGCTGTTCGACCACGGTTGGCTGATGCCGGGCTACCCGCCGGAGTTCGGCGGCCGTAACGCCACGATCCTGCAGCAGTACGTCCACCAGGAGGAGTTGGCGCGCCGCCGCGTCTACCTGACGTACAACCCGCAGGGTGTCGGCATCATCTCGGCGTCGCTGATCTCGTTCGGCACCCCCGAGCAGCAACAGCGGTGGGCGATTCCGATCCTGCGGGCCGAGATCACCGCGGCGCTGGGCATGAGCGAACCCGGCGCCGGTTCGGATCTCGCCTCCCTGCGCACCCGTGCCGAACTCGTCCACGACCCGGCCGGTGACTACTTCGTCGTCAACGGGCAGAAGGTGTGGACCTCGGGTGCGCACGACGCCGACGTGCTGCTGACGTTCGTGCGCACCGACCCCGATGCCCCGAAACACCAGGGCATCAGCGTGCTGCTGATCCCGACCGACCTGCCCGGGGTGGAGCGCCGGCCGTTCGCGTCGCTGTGCGATCCGCACGACCTGGATTTCAACGAGGTCTTCTTCAACGACGTGCGGGTGCCCGCCGAGAACCTGGTCGGCCCGCTCAACGACGGCTGGCGGGTGGCCAACGGATCACTCGGGCACGAACGCAACATGCTGTGGTTGAGCTACGCCGATCGGCTGGCCGAACTGCTCGAGGACTTCCGGCCGACGAGCGCTCTGGACCGGGACCGCTACGCCCGACTGGTGATGGACAACATGGCGCTGCGGCTGATGGGTTCGGTGGTGCTGGCACGGGCCGCACGCGGCGAGGAGGACGTCGCCGCGCTGTCGGTGCTCAAGCTGTTCGGGTCGGAGGCCGGCCAGTCGGCGACCGAATACGCGCTGGCGGCGGCCGGAGCCGACGCGCTGGCGCACCCGTCGTTCTCCGGCCCGTACAGCGCGCACCACCACGAGTTGTACCGGAGCGGTTGGTTCGAACGGTACGTCCGCACGTTCGGCGGCACCATCGCCGGCGGAACGTCGGAAATCCAACGCAACATCATCGCCCAGCGGGTGCTGGGCCTGCCCCGAAACTGATCACAACGCTAGGACCGAACGTGTACATCGAATACGAGGTAAGCGACAAGATCGCCACCATCACCCTCAATCGGCCGGAGGCCGCCAACGCCCAGAACCCCGAGCTGCTCGACGAGCTCGACGCCGCCTGGACCCGTGCCGCGGAAGACGACGACGTCGTCGTGATCATCCTGCGCGCCAACGGAAAACACTTCTCGGCAGGGCACGACCTGCGCGGCGGCGGACCGGTGCCGGACAAGCTCACGCTGGAGTACATCGTCAAACACGAACAGCGCCGCTTCTTGGACTACACGCTCAAGTGGCGCAACGTGCCCAAGCCGTCGATCGCAGCGGTGCAGGGGCGGTGCATCTCCGGCGGGCTGCTGCTGTGCTGGCCGTGCGATCTGATCATCGCCGCCGACGACGCGCTGTTCTCCGATCCGGTGGTGCTGATGGGCATCGGCGGTGTGGAGTACCACGGGCACACCTGGGAACTGGGTCCGCGCAAGGCGAAGGAGATCCTGTTCACCGGGCGCGCGATGACCGCCGAGGAGGTGGCTGCGACCGGGATGGTCAACAAGGTGGTGCCCCGCGATCGACTGGACGCCGAGACCCGGGCGTTGGCCGAGCAGATCGCCAAGATGCCGGCGTTCGCGCTGCGGCAGGCTAAGCGGGCGGTCAACCAGACGCTCGACGTGCAGGGGTTCTACGCGGCCATCCAGTCGGTGTTCGACATCCACCAGACCGGTCACGGCAACGCGCTGAGTGTCAGCGGCTGGCCGGTGCTGGTCAACCTCGACGAGATGAAGGCCAACATCAAGTAGTCCGGGGGCTCTCCTCTCGCCCCCTCACGCCGAAACTACGCTTGTTGACGGATTTTTCGAGCTTTTCGTCATCAAGCGTAGTTTCGGTGCGGGTGTTACAGGTGCGCCAGGCGGGGGACGGTGCCCCGGGCGCGCAGACCCGCGCCGACCTTCTTGGTCAACTCCCGACTGCTGCCGAGCAGTCCGTCCAGCACCAGCGCCCGCTTGATGTGCAGATGCAGTTCGTGTTCGGCGGTGAAGCCGATGCCGCCCAGTACCTGTTGACAGTGCTTGGCCGCGGTCAGCGCCGCCTTGCCCGCGGCCGCCTTGGCCAACATCGCGGTGAGATCGCCGCTTTCGGTGCCCGGCAGCCGCAGCGCGGCCTCGGCGCCCTCGATCGCCACCAGGGTCTCGGCGAGCCTGTGGCGGATCGCCTGGAACTGCGCGATCGGCCTGCCGAACTGCACGCGGTCCAGCGCATGCCGGCGCGCCAGCGCCAACATCGCCCGCGCGGTGCCGACCAGCCACCAGCCGACCGCCCGGCGGGCCTCACCCATCCGCATCAACTCCCCGTCGGGGACCTTGCGCAACGGCAGACCGCCCATCGTCGGCTCGGCGTTGGCATGGCGTTCCCAGATCACCCAGTACCCGCCGGCATACGGCATCGGCGGGGTCCCGCCGGGCAGCGCCCCGATCGTCTCCAACAGGATGTCGTTGAGAATCGAAGCGTGCGAACCGGTTTCGCCCAGCAACCGGAACACCAGCGGGATCGCAACGTCGGGGATGTCGGAGAGCATCTCGGCCCAGCCCAGTTCGGCGAGCGCGGCGTCCAGCTCCGCACCCGACGCCGAGAGCATCGCCTTGCGCAGGCTGTCCTCGAGCAGCTCCAGCGACTCGGGGTCGAATTGGCTATCGGACTGGCTGGTCATGCCTACTCCTTACCGAGGTCCAGCAGCCGTCGGGCGATGATGTTGCGCTGCACCTCGGCGGTGCCGCCGTAGATCGTCGCCGCCCGCGAGTACAGGTACTCGATCCGCCAGTTGCTGTCGTCGAGCTCGATCACCCCCGGCAGCAGGTCCCGCACGGTGTCGTAGAGCTGTTGTTCGGCCGTTGCCAGCAGCACCTTGTCGATGGAGGTCTCCGCACCGAGTTTGTGGCCGGCGGCGAGCCGGTGCTGGGTCTCCCGGGACCGGCAGCGCAGCGTGTGCAACGCCAGATACACCTCGCCCAGATCCGCGTCGCTGGCGGTGCCGAGCCCTTTGGCCTCGCTCACCAGCGCGTCGAACCGCGAGTACAGGTAGGCGATCCGCTGCCAGAAGCAGGTCGAACGCTCGTAGGGCAGCAGATCCATCGCCAGTTGCCAGCCGTCGCCCACGCCGCCGAGCATCCGGTCCGCGGGCACCACCACATCGTCGAAGTACACCTCGCAGAACTCGTCGACGCCGTGCATGGTGCGCAGCGGCCGCACGGTCACGCCGGGGGAGTCGACGTCGACGAAGAACGCGGTGATCGCCTTGTGGTTGGGGACATCCGGGCCGCCGGTGCGGGTCAGCAGGATGCAGCGCGTGGCGTACTGGGCGAAGCTGGTCCAGACCTTCTGACCGTTGATCACCCAGGTGTCGCCGCGCTGTTCGGCGCGGGTGGTGATCGACGCCAGGTCGCTGCCCGATCCGGGCTCGGAGAACCCCTGGCACCAGGACTCCTTGCCGCTGAGCAGCCTCGGCACCATCTCCGCGGCCAGCTCCGGTCGTGCGTAGTCGATCATCGTCGGGGTGAGGACCTCGAGCATCGAATACGGCCCCGGATGATCCAGCCCCCGGCCGACCACTTCCTCACCGACGATGGCGCGGAAGATCGGCGGTCCACCGAAACCGCCCGCCTCGACCGGCCACCCCCAGCGCATCCAGCCGGCGTCGTACAGCGCGGCGAGCACCCGAAGGTGCTGGGCCTGGTGCGCATCCATCGACCGTTCGCCGGGCGGCGGGGTGAGGTCGTTGGCCTCCAACCACTCGACCAGTTGCGCGCGGAACTCCTCGACGCCGGGGACGGTGGTCGGAACGTCGGTGGACGCGGTCATCCGGCCTCCGGCCGCCCGATCGCATGCGGCCGGCCCGAGTCGTGGGCGCCGCTGCGCCGGATGAACGTCATGGATCTGGTTTTCAGCCGCCAGCCGTCGGCGGTGCGCACGTAGGTGTCGTTGTAGTAGCCGATCCGCATGTCGTGCTTGGAGTGCTCGACGAAGCACAACGGCTGGGTGCCGGTGGCCTTGTCCGGGTCGTCGGGGTCGAAGGTGATCAGCGACTCGCCGGTCATGAACAGGCCCTTGGGGGCGGCGGCGACGAGGTCGGGGAACCGGGCCAGCGTGTAGGTCGAGCCGAACGCGCTGTAGGTGCCGTCCGGGGTGAACACCGAGATCAGGCCGTCGATGTCGCCCTTGGTGATGGTGACGGCGTACTTGGCCAACAGCTGTTGGATCTCGACGATGTCGTCGGTACGCCGGGCCGCGGATGTCGACTCAGTCATGTCGGTAGACCTTACCGCCCTTCATTACAAAGTTGACCTTCTGTGTAACGGTGATGTCGGCCAGTGGATCGCCGGGCACCGCGATGATGTCGGCGAGGTAGCCCTCGGCGATACGGCCCAGATCCGGCCGGTCGATCAGTTCGGCGGCGACGACGGTGGCCGCCCGCAGCACCGCGTCCGGGGGCAGCCCCCACTCGACGAGGGTCACCAGTTCGTCGGCGTTGCGGCCGTGCGGAATGGCCGGAGCGTCGGTGCCGACGGCGATCCTGGCGCCGGCCTCGTAGGCCGCCTTGATCGAGGTGCGGGCCTTGGGGAACATCTCGGCGGCCTTGGCCTGCAGCTCCGGGGGCGCCTTGGAGACGTCCATGTACTCGGCCAGCCGGCGCGTCGACACCAGGAACCGATCGTTGTCGACGAGCATCTTGATGGCCTCGTCGTCCATCAGGAAGCCGTGTTCGATGCAGTCGATGCCGCACTCGATCGCGTGCTTGACGGCCTCCGCGCCGTGGGTGTGCGCGGCCACCTTCAGTCCCCGGCGGTGGGCCTCGTCGACGATCGCCCGCAGCTCCTCGTCCGAATAGTGTTGTGCGCCTGCTTCTCCGGTCAGCGACATGACGCCGCCCGAGCAGCACACCTTGATCACCTGGGCGCCGTGCTTGATCTGGTAGCGCACCGCCTTGCGAATCTCGTCGACGCCGTTGGCGATGCCCTCCTCGACGGTCAGTTCGAGCGCACCCGGCATGAACGCCGCGAACATGGTGGGATCCAGGTGCCCGCCGGTCGGGGTGATCGCGTGTCCGGCGGGCACGATCCGGGGTCCCTCGATCCAGCCCGCGTCGATCGCCTTGCCGAGCGCGACGTCGAGCAGATAACCCCCGGTCTTGACGAACAACCCGAGGTTGCGCACCGTGGTGAACCCGGCGCGCAGGGTGCGCCGGGCGTTGCCGACCGCCCGCAGCACCCGGATCGCCGGGTCGTCCTGTACCTGGGAGAGGCCGGGGTTCTCACCCCGGCCTCCCATCAGCAGGTTGACCTCCATGTCCATCAGGCCCGGGAGCAGGACGGCCTCGCCCAGGTCGATGACTTCGCCTTCGGGGCCTTGCCCGGCTCCGCCGACGCCGACGATCCGGTCGTCTTCGATGCGGACCACACCCGGCCGGACGATCTCGCCGGCGTCGACGTCGAGCAGACCCGCGGCTTTGAGGGTCAGCACGCTCAGACCACCGGCTCCTCGACGCACTTGATGTACGTTGCGCCGCTGTCGATCACCCGCGGCTGCTTCCACACCTCGACCGGGAACGAGACGTTCACCAGCGACTGCATCATGTGGATGAGCGCCTTGCAGTCGTCGGGCATCGAGTGCAGCGGGAAGCGGGAGTCGCAGTACTCCATGACGGCCTCCAGCCGGGGCATGGCGGCGTCATAGAACTCCTGCATCTCCTCCATCGTGGAGTTGAGCCGCTTCTGGTAGCGCTCCTCCTCGGTGGGCAGGCACCAGTCGCTGAACCGTTCCAGATCGGCGAATTCGGGTGGCAACTTAGGCATTTACGGAATCCTTCTCGATGTCCTTCTTCGCGGTGGCGGCTTGACCGTTCTCCGATGTGTCGGAACCGTTGAGCAGACCCTTTTCCTTCTTGTAGGCGTTGACGTAGTCCCACGCGGTCTTGTGCAGGTGCCGCAGCAGGATCTCCTGATCGCACAACGGGAATTCCTTGACCACACCGGTCGCGATCTGCGTGTGGGTGGCCTCCAGGGTGTTGGCGTCCTGGAACGCGTACTCCTTGAACGTCACCGCCGCCAACTCGTGGGCCAGGCGCTCGCGCGTGTTCTTCGCCGGCACGAAGTACAGCGTGCACTCGAAGATGTGCTTGTCCACATCGGTCGGCCAGTAGTGGTAGGTCAGATACCAGCCCGGCGCCCAGATCAGCAGGGTGAAGTTCGGGAAGAACTCGAACGAGTCCTGCCCCCACGCGTGGTGGCGCGACGGATTGATCGCCGGCGGCAGTTCGTCGGGTGCGATCCCCTTGATATCGGGGCGGTCCCACGGGCCGAACAGGCCGCTGCGCAGCACCCGTTCGATGGGCTTGACCATCTTCAGATCCTTCGGCGGGCTCATGCCGCCCCAGGACGAGATCATCGAGTGCGGGCCCTTGATGTCGTAGTGCAGCGCCTCGTAGCCGTACTTGAACAGCTTCTCGGCCTCTTCCTTGACCGCCTGCTTCTGGTGCAGCACCGGCGCGTGATAGAACTCGGTGAACGCGTCGATGAACAGCTTCCAGTTCGCGTTGACCTCGGCGCGGTAGGAGTAGGTCTCCGTCATCTCGTGGAACGGATAACCCTCCAGCCCCTTGGCGAACTCGCCGAGGTAGTCGATCAGCGGTTCGGCGTTGTCGTCGAAGTTGATGAAGATGAAGCCTTCCCAGACCTCGCAGCGGATCGGCACCAGGCCGTAGTCCTTCTTGTCGAGGTTGAAGAACTCGTCCTCCTGCTGAACGAATGTCAGCTCACCCTTGAGCGAGTACCGCCACGCGTGGTACTTGCAGGTGAACTGGCGGCAGGTGCCCGACACCTCGTCGCCGGGGTAGTCGTTCCACACCAGCTTGTTTCCGCGGTGTCGGCACAGGTTGTAGAACGCCCGGATCTCGTTGTCGGTGTCGCGCACGATGATCACCGAGGTGCCCTTACCGACCGACGGCATCTCCTTGGTGAAGTAGCTGCCCTTCTTCGGCAGCCGTTCCACCCGGCCGACGTTGAGCCAGCACCTGCGGAAGATCGCCTGCTGTTCGAGCTTCCACTGTTCGGGATCGATCGAATCGGTGTAATCGACCGGCGCGGTGCCGAGTTCGGGCCAGTGCTCGGTCCAGCTGCCCTCGGGGGGCTTCGGGAAAAATGCCACGATAACTACCTCTCTGCCTCTATGAGTCGGGTTCCACGCCGAATGTGTTGATCGCCATGGCGAGTGCGCCATAACAGCCGACGGTGAAGACGAGGTCCATGCGCTGGCGCTCGTCGAGGTGGCGGCACAGCGCGGCCCAGGTCTCGTCGGAGACGGTCGACTTGTCCTCGAGTTCGTCGACGGCGGACAGCACCGCGCGGTCGAGGTCGTCGGTTGCCTCCCCGCGCTCGATGCCGGCGATGACGTCGTCGGTCAACCCCGCCTCGCGGCCCATCCGCACATGGTGGCGCCACTCGTACGCGCATCCGCGCCGGTGCGCCACCCGCAGCACCGCCAGCTCGCGCAGCCGGGCGGGCAGCGTCGAGGAGTACAGCAGGTGGTTGTTGAACCGCAGGAACGCCCGGGTCAGCTTGGGATGGCGGACGAGCGTGGCCAGCAGGTTGCCGACCGACTCGGGGTTGCGCCGGTCGGGCGGGATGAACCACAGCGCGTGGTCGACGGCGTCGTCCCACTGATCCGCCGGCAGGGGCCGCACTCGCACCGATAACATCCTCTCGTTGACGAGAATCAGGTTCTCATAATTGACCAATAGATTTCCATCTTTACCGTCGGCGGTCAATCCCCCAGGGCGGACCCGCTGGCCGGCGCGTCGCCCGGACGGTCGGCAATTGCCCAGCCAGCGGGCCCCGGAGCCGGCTATGGACATTGATTCTCATCGGACGAGAAGTTAGTTTTCTCGGATAGAGAACCCGGACGGGGCTAGGGTGGCAGGCACGATCGGACGAAGGGGACAGGCATGAACAAGGACGACATGATCCTGGTCAGCGTGGACGATCACATCGTCGAGCCGCCGGACATGTTCAAGAACCATCTGCCGAAGAAGTACTTGGACGAGGCGCCCCGTTTGGTGCACAACCCCGACGGCAGCGATACGTGGCAGTTCCGGGATGTGGTGATCCCGAACGTGGCGCTCAACGCGGTGGCGGGCCGGCCGAAGGAGGAGTACGGGCTCGAGCCGCAGGGGCTCGATGAGATCCGGCCGGGCTGCTGGCAGGTCGACGAGCGGATCAAGGACATGAACGCCGGCGGGATCCTGGGGTCGATGTGTTTCCCGTCGTTCCCGGGATTCGCCGGGCGGCTATTCGCCACCGAGGATCAGGAGTTCTCGCTGGCGCTGGTGAAGGCCTACAACGACTGGATCGTCGAGGAGTGGTGCGGGGCCTATCCGGGCCGGTTCATCCCGATGACGCTTCCGGTGATCTGGGATCCGGTCGAATGCGCCAAGGAGATCCGCCGCAACGCCGAGCGGGGAGTGCATTCGATGACGTTCACCGAGAACCCGTCGGCTATGGGGTATCCGAGTTTCCACGATTTCGACCACTGGAAGCCGATGTGGGACGCGCTGGTCGACACCGAGACGGTGCTGAACGTGCACATCGGTTCGTCGGGCCGGCTGGCGATCACCGCCCCGGATGCGCCGATGGACGTGATGATCACCCTGCAGCCGATGAACATCGTGCAGGCGGCGGCGGATCTGCTGTGGTCGCGCCCGATCAAGGAATACCCCACGCTCAAGATCGCCCTGAGTGAGGGCGGCACCGGCTGGATCCCGTACTTCCTGGAGCGGTTGGACCGCACCTACGAGATGCATTCGACCTGGACCGGTCAGGACTTCGGCGGCAAGCTGCCGTCGGAGGTGTTCCGCGAGCACTTCCTGACCTGCTTCATCGCTGATCCGGTCGGAGTGGCGCTGCGCGACAAGATCGGGGTCGACAACATCTGCTGGGAGGCCGACTACCCGCACAGCGACTCGATGTGGCCCGGGGCGCCCGAGGAGTTGTGGGAGGTGCTGACCGCCAACAACGTGCCCGACGACGAGATCAACAAGATGACCTACGAGAACGCCTGCCGGTGGTACCACTGGGATCCGTTCAAGTACATCCCGAAGGAGAAGGCCACCGTCGGCGCTCTGCGCAAAGCCGCTGAGGGCCATGACGTCTCGATCAAACCCATGTCGAAGAAGGAGAAGATCGGGACGTCGGTGCAGGAGTTCGCCCAGAGCGCCAAACAGGTGACCGGCAACGTCGAGTGACAGGGCCTTTCTGATCGAGAGTGCGCCGGTGCGGGTAGCGCTAATGCACCGGCGCACTCTGCTGTGGTGACAACGATGAGGAGACAGCGGTGGCGAACGGGATGAATTTCGAGCTGACCGAGGATCAGGAACTGATTCGCAAGTCGGTGCGCGAACTGGTCAGCAAGTTCGACGACCACTACTGGATGGAGAAGGACCAGAAGCACGAATTCCCGTACGAGTTCTACGACGCCATCGCCAAGGGCGGGTGGCTCGGGATGACCATCCCGGAGGAGTACGGGGGCCACGGGCTGGGCATCACCGAGGCCACGCTGCTGCTGGAGGAGGTCGCGCGATCCGGCGCGGCGATGAACGGCGCCAGCGCCATCCACCTGTCCATATTCGGCATGCAGCCCGTCGTCAAACACGGTTCCGAGGAGCTCAAGGCCCGCACCCTGCCCCGGATCGTCAACGGCGACCTGCATGTCTGCTTCGGCGTCACCGAACCCACCGCCGGCCTCGACACCTCCCGGATCACCACCTTCGCCAAGCGCGAGGGCGACTACTACCGCGTCTCCGGTCGCAAGGTCTGGATCTCCAAGGCGCTGGAGTCGGAGAAGATCCTGCTGCTGACCCGCACCACCCCCTACGAGGCGGTGAAGAAGAAGACCGACGGGATGACGCTGTTCCTGACCGACCTGGACCGGGACCGGGTCGAGATCCGGCCGATCAAGAAGATGGGCCGCAACGCGGTCGACTCCAACGAGCTGTTCATCGACGACCTGATGGTGCCGGTGGAGGACCGTGTCGGCGAGGAGGGCAAGGGCTTCACCTACATCCTCGACGGGCTCAACCCCGAACGCATGCTCATCGCCGCCGAGGCGCTGGGCATCGGACGGGTCGCGCTGGACAAGGCGGTCAAGTACGGCAACGAACGTGTCGTGTTCAACCGGCCGATCGGCATGAACCAGGGGCTGCAGTTCCCGCTGGCCGACGCGTTGGCCCGGCTGGACGCCGCCGAACTCGTACTGCGCAAGGCGACCTGGCTCTACGACAACGGCAAACCCTGTGGGCGCGAGGCCAACACCGCCAAGTATCTCTGCGCCGATGCGGGATTCGCCGCCGCCGACCGCGCCCTGCAACTGCACGGCGGCATGGGCTACTCCGAGGAGTACGCCGTCGCCCGCTATTTCCGCGAAGCGCGGTTGATGAAGATCGCGCCGGTGAGCCAGGAAATGGTATTGAACTTCCTCGGGGAACACGTGCTGGGAATGCCAAGGAGCTACTGAGTGAGGAACTACTTCGACCTGACCGGCCGCTCGGCACTGGTCACCGGTGCCGCGGGCGGCATCGGCTCGGCGGTGTCCGAAGCGCTCGCCGCCGCAGGCGCCGCGGTGCTGGTCACCGACCTCGACAAGGACGGTGCAGCGGCTGTGGCCGAACGCATCTCGGCGGCGGGCGGCCGGGCCGAGGCCGCCGCGCTGGACGTGTCCGACCGGGCCGCCGCGGATGCCGCCGCCGCCCAGGCCGCGGGCCTGGCCGACGGGAAGCTGCACATCGTGATCAACAACGCCGGCATCACCCGTCCGGCGATGTTCGAGAAGACCGGCATCGACTCGGTCAAGCTGCTGTTCGACATCCACGTGCTCGGCGCGTTCAACGTCACCCAGGCCGCGCTGCCCTACATCCCGACCGACGGCACCGGACGCATCGTCAACGTCACCTCCGCGGCGGGTATCACCGGGACGCTCGGCCAGGTCAACTACTCGGCGGCCAAGGCCGGCATCATCGGGTTCACCAAATCGCTTGCGCGCGAACTGGCTACCAAGAAGATCTCGGTGAACGCGCTGGCCCCGCTGGCGGCCACACCGATGACCGAGACCATCCGCACCAACGAGAAGTTCGCGGCCAACATGATGAACCGCATCCCGATGAAGCGGTGGGCCGAACCCGAGGAGATCGCCGGGGCGTTCGTCTTCATGGCCTCCGACGCCGCGTCCTACATCACCGGACAGGTGCTGCCGGTCGACGGCGGCATGGTGATGTGAGCGGGTCCGATGTGACGGGGGCGGGGCGGCAGGCCGTCGCACCGCTCGCCGGCGTCACCGTCATCGCGATGGAGCAGGCGGTCGCCGCCCCGATGTGCACCCGGGTGCTCGCCGATTTCGGGGCGCGGGTGATCAAGGTGGAGAACCCCGACGGCGGGGATTTCGCCCGCCACTACGACGACGTCGTCAACGGCCCCGGCGGGCTGGCCGCCCATTTCGTGTGGGCCAACCGCGGCAAGGAGTCGGTCACGATCAACACCAAGACGGCGGCCGGGCTGGAGCTGGTGCACCGGCTGCTCGACCGCGCGGAGGTGTTCGTCTCCAACCTCGCTCCCGGCGCGCTGGGGCGGCTGGGACTGGCGGCCGCCGATCTCGCCGAGCGCCATCCCCGGGTCATCCCGGTCGAGATCGACGGCTACGGGCGCGGCGGTCCGATTTCGCACAAGCGCGCCTACGACCTGCTCGTCCAGGCGGAGACCGGTTCGTGCGCGGTCACCGGTTATCCGGGCATGCCGGCCAAACCCGGACCGGCGATCGCCGACTTCAGCACCGGGCTGTACGCGGCGATCTCGGTAATGGCGCTGCTGCTGGGGCGCGCCCGCCATCCGGACGGCGTGCCCACCACGCAGGCGGTGGAGGTCAGCCTGTTCGACGTGATGACCGACGTCATGGGCTACTCGTTGACCTACACCCAACACTCCGGCATCGACCAGGAACCCATCGGCGTCGGCTCCCCGGCGGTCGCCCCGTACGGCGCCTACCCCACCCGCGACGGCCAGACGGTGGTGCTCGGCACCACCAACGACCGGGAATGGCAGCGGCTGGCCCGCGAGATCATCGACCGGCCCGACCTGGCCGACGACCCGCGGTTCGCCACCAACCCCCAGCGTTGCGAGCACCGGGCGATCCTCGACGAGGCGATCCGCGACTGGTGCGCCCGCCACGACCTGGACGAGATCCAGCGCATCGCCGACGCTGCCGGCATCGGCAACGCCCGGTTCAACCGGCCCAGCGAGGTGATCAACCACCCGCACCTGGCCGCCCGGGACCGCTGGCGCCCGCTCAGCACCCCGAAAGGTGAGATCAAGGCCCTGCGGCCACCACCGGTGATCACCGGCTTCGACCAGCCGATGGGGCCGGTGCCCGGACTGGGGGAGCATACCGACGCGGTGCTCGCCGAATTGGGCTACAGCGAAACCGAGATCAAGAACCTGCGCGCCGACGGCGTGATCGGACCGGAGTACCGATGAGTTCCACCGCATCGAGCGACCCGGTGCTGCTCGTATCCGAGCAGGACGGGGTCCGCACACTGACCCTCAACCGTCCCGAGCGCAAGAACGCGATCGACGCACGGCTGTGGGAGGAGCTCGCCGAGGCGTTGCGGGCCGCCGCCCGTGACACCGAGCTGCGGGTGCTGGTGATCACCGGTGCCGGGGGAGCGTTCTGCTCCGGCGCCGACATCTCCACCCCCGAGCACATCCATCCCCGGCACAAGTTGCGCCGGCTCACCGATGTCGCGCTGGCACTGCACGACCTCTCGGTGCCGACCATCGCGAAGGTGACCGGCGTGGCCGTCGGCGCCGGCTGGAACCTGGCCCTCGGCTGCGACTTCGTGGTCGCCACACCGGAATCGCGGTTCTGCCAGATCTTCGCCAAGCGTGGCCTGTCGGTGGATCTGGGTGGGTCGTGGCTGCTGCCGAAACTGGTCGGGCTGCAGCAGGCCAAGCGGCTGGTGCTGTTGGGCGAGATGATCGACGCGGCGGAGGCGCACGCGCTCGGGCTGGTGACCTGGGTGAAGGGCGCCGACGAGATCGACGCGTTCGTCGCCGATCTGGCCGCGCGGCTGGCCGCGGGCCCGCCGGTGGCGCTGGCGCAGAGCAAGGCGCTGCTCAACGACGGCGCGAACGTGACGTTGCGGGAAGCCCTGGCGAACGAGGCGTGGGCCCAAACGGGTAACTTCGCCACAGTGGACACGGCTGAGGCCTACCGGGCGTTCGCCGAGAAACGTCAGCCGACGTTCACGGGTCGATGGGCGTTGTCGCCCGGATCGGAGAAAGACCATGCGTGAAACCGTCATCGTCGACGCGGTACGTACCCCGATCGGCAAGCGCAACGGCGGGTTGTCGGAGATGCATGCCGCCGACCTGTCGGCGCTGGTGCTCAACGCGATCGTCGAGCGAAACGGGATTGACCCCAACATCGTCGACGACGTGGTCTGGGGGTGCGTGTCGCAGATCGGCGACCAGTCCAGCAACATCGGGCGCTACGCGGTGCTGGCCGCGGGCTGGCCCGAGCACATCCCCGGCACCACGGTCAACCGGGCCTGCGGATCGAGTCAACAGGCGCTCGATTTCGCCGTGCACGCGGTGATGTCGGGACAGCAGGACATCGTGATCGCCGGCGGTGTGGAGGTGATGAGCCGGGTGCCGCTGGGTTCGGCGCGCGCCACCGGCATGCCGTACGGCCCGAAAGTTCTTGACCGCTATAAGGGTTTCTCGTTCAACCAGGGCATCTCGGCGGAACTGATCGCCGAGAAGTGGGGGTTCTCCCGCACCCAGCTGGACGAGTACTCGGTCCGCTCGCACGAACTGGCCGCCGCTGCTCAGGACCGGGGCGCGTTCGAGACGCAGATCATGCCGGTCTTCACCGGTGACGGTGAGCCGGTGGTGGCCGACGAGGGGGTGCGCCGCGGCACCACCGTCGAGAAGCTGGCCACGCTCAAGCCGGCATTCAAGGATGACGGCCTCATCCACGCCGGCAACTCGTCGCAGATCTCCGACGGGGCGGCGGCACTGCTGGTGATGTCCGCCGAGACCGCCGTGGCCATGGGGCTGCAACCGATCGCCCGCTACCGCGCGGGCGCGGTCACCGGCGCCGATCCCGTGCTGATGCTCACCGGCCCGATCCCGGCCACCGAGAAGGTGCTGCGCAAGGCCGGGGTGAGCCTCGACGAGGTCGGGGTGTTCGAGGTCAACGAGGCGTTCGCGCCGGTGCCGCTGGCGTGGCTGGCCGAAACCGGCGCCGAGGAAGCCAAACTCAACCCGCTGGGCGGGGCGATCGCGGTAGGCCATCCGTTGGGCGCGTCTGGGGCGATCCTCATGACGCGCATGCTGCACCACATGCGCGACAACGGAATTCGCTACGGGCTGCAGACGATGTGCGAGGGCGGCGGCACCGCCAACGCCACGCTTGTCGAGCTCGTCGCCTAGCCCGGTCGCCCGATCGGGCCGAAACCGAAGGCCGCAAGAATCCGAAGGAAACTCACCGTGCGCAGAGATCTGTTCACCGAGGACCACGAGGCGTTCCGGCAACTGGCCCGCGACTTCGTCGAGAAGGAAGTGGTGCCCAACTACCCGGAATGGGAGAAGCGCGGGCGTATGCCGCGCGAGGTGTTCCGGCGCATGGGCGAGTTGGGGATGCTGGGCATGGCGATCCCCGAGGAGTACGGCGGCGGGGGTAACCCGGACTACCGGTTCAACGTCGTGCTGCAGGAGGAGGCGGCGCGGGCGCTGGTGACGCTGTCGACGGTGCGGACCCAGCTCGAGGTGATCCTGCCGTATTTCCTGCACTACGCGAACGAGGAGCAGCGCAAGCGCTGGTTCCCGGGACTGGCGTCGGGGGAGCTGCTCACCGCGATCGCGATGACCGAGCCGGGCACCGGCTCCGACCTCGCGGGAATCCGCACCACCGCGGTGCGCGACGGTGACGACTGGGTCATCAACGGCGCCAAGACCTTCATCACCGGCGGAATGCAGGCCGATCTCGTCATCGTGGTCGCCCGCACCTCGACCGACCCGGACAACCGCCGCAAGGGCCTGAGCCTGTTTGTCGTCGAGGACGGCATGCCGGGATTCACTCGCGGCCGCGAGCTGGAGAAGATGGGCTGCAAGGTCCAGGACACCGCCGAACTGTCGTTCGTCGACGTCCGGGTGCCGGCGGCCAACATGCTCGGCGAGGAGGGCGAGGCGTTCACCTACCTCGGTCACAACCTGCCGCAGGAGCGGCTGACCGTGGCGGTCGGCTCGGTCGCGCAGGCCCGGTCCGCGGTGGAGACGACGATCGAGTACACCAAGAGCCGCAAGGCGTTCGGCACGCCGGTGGCATCGTTCCAGAACACCAAGTTCGAGCTGGCGGCCTGTTCGACCGAGGTGGAGGCGGCCCAGGCGATGCTCGACCGCGCGATCGCTCTGCACGTGGAGGGCGAGCTGTCACCGGCCGATGCGGCCCGGGTGAAGCTGTTCTGCACCGAGATGCAGGCCCGGGTGGTGGACCGCTGCCTGCAGCTGTTCGGCGGGTACGGCTACATGATGGAGTACCCGATCGCGCGGCTGTACACCGACGCCCGGGTGACCCGTATCTATGCCGGGACCAGCGAGGTGATGAAGGTGATCATCGCCAAGTCGCTGGGGCTGTAGCCGGTGGAATAGAACTCAGCGCCCTCGGTGAAGTGGGCGCCGAGCCGGGCGCGCGTGTGTCGACGGAATCGAAACCGCGGCTGTGACGGCAGTCAAAAGGTAATTTCTCTGAGACCCTTGTCACAGCCGGTAAACCAACCTACTGTGTGTTCACTAGGTTGGTTTACCGGAAGGGGTTCGGTGTCCGAGTCGGAGCCGTCGCGGCCGTATGCGACGTTGCTGGCTAAGGGCGAAGACCGACGTCAACGGATCATGTTGGTCGCTGAGCGTTTGCTGGCGCGCAACGGTTGGCGCAACACCTCGCTCGCGCAGATCGCCCGTGAGGCGGGGGTGACCCCGGCCGGTCTGCTGCACCACTTCCAGTCCAAGGAGCAGCTGCTCAACGCTGTCCTCGACGCCCGGGACGCCGACGACGCGGTGCACGCCGACTACCGCTCCGGGGATCTGGTCAGCGAACTCATGCGGGTGCCCGAGCGGTTCGACCGGGCACCCGAACTCGTCGGCACGTTCACGGTGCTGCTGGCCGAGAACATCGCGCCGGACGCCCCGTTGCACGACCGACTGCTCAAGCGCTACCGCGACGCGGTGGACATCATCGTCGGGATCATCCGGCGAGGCCAGCAGAGCGGCAAGTACCGCACCGATGTGGACCCAGCCCAGAAAGCCACGGAAATACTCGCCTTTATCAACGGAATGGAGACCCTATGGTTGCTCGATCCCTCAATCCCGCTGACCGAGGTGTTCAAGGGGTACGCGGAGGCACTGGGACGCGAGCTGGCGCCTCGGAGCTCGACATGAGGTATCGCCTCGACGTCGTCGCCCCGACGGTGCTCTCCGCGGTGACGTACGCCGGCGGCTGGATCTACGACCGCAGCATGGCCGGATGGGACGTCACCGTGCTGGTCGACGACGACGCCGATCGGCTGCCGCTGCAGATCCTCGGCGCCGAGACGCTGAGCCTGGAGTCGGTGCTGACCGACTGGGCCGACCGTCCGCACCCGCAGACGGTGGCGGTGGCCGCGGACCTGCTGGACCGGGACCCCCGGGTTCTCGAGCACGTGCGGGTGGCACTGGAGCAGGGGGCCACCGAGGTCACGTTGTGGGGCGAGGAACGACTGCCGGCCGAGCTGGACTGCCGGGTCGACGGGGTGCGCCACCATTTGAGCGGCGCGGCAAGGGCTTTCAAGGCGCGGGCGCTGGCGGCCGCGGGTGCCCGCGACGTGCACGTCGGTCCGATCGAGACGTTCCGCTGCGGAATGATGGTCTCGGTCGCGGCCGATCTGGTGCCTGCCAGCTGAGCGCCGCTCGGGCCCGCTCGACGCTCGCCACGTCGGGCGGCCCGCAGGCCGGCCGTACCGAGGTCCTCATCGGTAGTCGCTGGATTCGGCCAGCTCGGCGGCGGACCGCATCAGCGCGGTGATGACCGGTCCGTAGGCGAGCAGCTTCGGATTGTCGCCCGCGCGCTGGTAGCCCTGCTCCAGCACGATGGCCAGCTTCCACTTGGCCAGCACCACGTAGTAGTCGAGATCGTCGACCTGACGCCCGGACACCTCGGCGTAGTGCGCCACCACCGCGCTGCGCGACGGCATACCGCGCATGTCGACATAGCTCATCTCGGATTCGCCGGGGGCGTCGGTGTTCTCCGGCCAGCTCTGCACCATCCAGCCCAGGTCGAGTTTGGGGTCGCCGACGGTGCCCATCTCCCAGTCGACGATCGCGGCCAGCCGAGCCGGCGCGCCGTGGTGGTACATCACGTTGGCGAACTGATAGTCGCCGTGCATCAGGCCGGGGATGTAGTCGCGGGGCCGACGGGTGCGCAGCCACTCGGTGGCGACGTCCATGCCGTCCAACTCCCGGCCCTTGATCCGTTCGAAGAAGCCGGTCCACCTGTCCACCTGGCGTTCGTGAAAGCCGTCGGGGCGGCCGAGATCGTGCAGGCCCTTGGCCTTCCAGTCCACCTTCGACAGCAGTGCGATCCCCTCGGCGAGCTGGTAGGCCAGCCCGGCCCGGGCACTTGGATCGGTGTCGAACGGCGCCGGCCAACGCCGATCGACCAGATCCATCGGCGACCACCCGTCGACGTAGCCCATCAGGTAGAACGGTCGCCCCAGGATCGCGGGTTCGGTGCACACCGCCACCGCCGCGGTGTGCGGTACCTCGGTGCCGTCGAGGGCCTCGATGATCCGCCACTCGCGCAGGATGCCTTTGTCGCGGTCGGCCGGGGCGTCCGGCGGCGGCATGCGCAGCACACAGACGTGTTCGCCGCGACGGATCCGGTAGATGACGTTCTGGGTTCCGCCGGAGAGGAAGTCGGCCTGCAACGGCTCACCCTTGCCGGGCAGTCCGGCGTCGTCCATCCAGGCGGCCAGCCTGGTGGTGTCGATGCGGTGCTCGGTCACAGGTTGCCCACCTCGTGCTCGAGGTATTCGGCGTACTTGGCCACAGCGGCCTCCCGTTTGCGCGGAATCCACTCCGACGGCCAGACATCCGTGCTGGGCTGGTAGTCCCTTAGCACCTGCTTGGCGACCGTCGCCTTGTGCACCTCGGTCGGGCCGTCGGCCAGCCCCATCACCGCCGCGCCGGTGATCATGCCCATGAACGGCATCTCGTCGGTCACCCCGAGCGCCCCGTGCACCTGCATGGCGCGCCAGGCGATGTCGTGCAACACGGTGGGCATGACCGCCTTCACCGCGGCGATGTCCTTGCGCACCTTCTTGTAGTCGTTGTACTTGTCGATCTCCCACGCGGTGTAGAGCACCATCAACCGGAACTGAAGCAGCTGCGCGTACGAGTCGGCGATATAGCCCTGGACGAACTGCTTGTCCGACAACCGGCTGCCCTGGGTCTGGCGGCTGAGTGCCCGTTCGCACATCATGTCGAGCGCCTTGCGGGCCAACCCGATGGTGCGCATCGCGTGGTGGATGCGCCCGCCGCCGAGGCGGGTCTGGGCGATCGCGAAGGCCTGCCCCTCACCGCCGAGCAGCGCATCGGCGGGCACCCGCACGTTGTCGTAGTGGATCAGCGCATGCGATCCTGTTCCCGGCGGATCCCCGTACAGGCCGATACTGCGTTCGATCTTCACGCCCGGGGTGTCGGTGGGCACCAGGAACATCGACATGCCCTGATAGGCGCTGACATCCGGGTTCGTCACGGCCATCACGATCAGGAACGACGCGGTGGTGGCGTTGGAGGAGAAGAACTTCCAGCCGTTGATCACCCAGTCGTCACCGTCACGCACCGCACGCGTCTTGAACATGGTGGGGTCGGCGCCGGCGTGCGGCTCGGTCATCGAGTAGCAGGAGAACAGCTCGCCGTCGAGCAACGGCTGCAGGTAACGCTTCTTCTGCTCCTCGGTGCCGTAGTGGGCGATGATCTCGGCGTTGCCGGTGTCGGGGGCCTGGCATCCGAACACCACCGGTGCCCACTGTGATCGGCCCAGAATCTCGTTGAGCAGCGCCAACTTCAGCTGTCCGTAGCCCTGCCCGCCGAGTTCGGGACCCAGATGGGTGGCCCACAACCCGCGGTGGCGCACCTCCTGTTTGAGCGGTTCGATCGCCTCCCGGCGCCTGCCCTCCAGTGGGACGAACTGCTGGTGCGGGAACACCAGATCGAGTGGTTCGACCTCGTTGCGCACGAACTCGTCGGCCCAGTCCAGGACCTTCTGGTACTCCGGGTCGGTCTCGAAATCCCATGCCATCGTCGTATTCCTCTCACATGACGAGCGTCATCGGCGCGCCCGCAGGTTGTATCCGTCGACCAGGGCCGCGATGTCGGCCGCGACGACTTCGGCGAACGAACGTCTTCCGAAAGCTCCTGCAGCCCAATGGCGTACGCCCTCGCTCACCAGCGCCTGAGCCACCCGGGACAGGTGGTCGACGTCGATGTCCGCGGCCAGCTTGCCGTCCCGCTGGGCGCGGGTGAACAACTCCCCGAACATGTCGGCCTCGGTGTCGGGCTCCTCCTCGCCGGCCAGGATGCGGTGCTCGTGGCGGTAGCCCTCCAGGATCGTCTGCACGATCAGCTCGGGCGGATTGCGGGCCATGGAGCGTTCCAGGCTGCGCAGGGCGGCCTCGATGACCCGGTGGATCTCGTAGTCGCCCCGGAGCAGCGATCGGATGCGATGCCGGGCCGCCCGCGTCGACAGCAGACCGACTTCGAAGAGGATGTCCTCCTTGGCCGGGAAGTAGAAGTAGAACAGCGCCCGCGACACCCCGGCGGCCCGGCAGATGTCGGCCACGGTGGTGTTGGCGTAGCCGTTCGTGCGCCACAACGCCATGGCCGCCTGCACCAGCGCCCGCTTCGTCTGATGCGAACGGGCCCGCTGAAACGACGCGCGTCGTTGACCACCGTCAGCGCGGTCTGTCGCCGCAGTCCTCGGCACACGCGGACTGTAACAGCGATACTCGGCGAGGGGAATAGTTGACGCTCGTCTAACTAACTCAACTCGCTGAGCAATGACGCGACGAAGTCCTGGGTGCGGCGGCGGGACGCGGCCCGTTCCGCCGCGGTGGCGCCGAACGGCACCACGCGCACCGCGAGGTCGGTCACCCCGGCGTCGCGATACCGGCGCAGCCGCGCCCGCACCGCCGCCTCGTCGCCGGCCGCCATGGTGTCGCCGACGTCTTCGGCGTCGCCGTGCTCGAGCAGCCGCAGGTAGTTGGGGGAGAGTTCGGCGTGCCCGAGGACCTCGCTCGCGTGGGCCCGGGCGGCATCGGCCTCGTGGTGGGCGCACAGCGTCACGGGCACCCCGGCCACCACCCGGATCCCGGTGCGTCCGGCGCGTTCCGCCGCGGCCGTGATGCGCGGGACCACATAGTCGCCGATCGCGCGCTCGTCGGCCATCCACAGGATGGTGCCGCCGGTGAGTTCCCCGGCTATGCGCAACATCGTCGGGCCGAGGGCGGCGATCAGCACGGGTGGCGCGGCGTCGTCGGTGACGTCGATGGGGCTGTTCACCCGGAAGCTGTCGTTGCCCACCGCCACGGTGCCGGGCCCGGCGAACGCCGCCGCGATCACCTCGAGGTAGTCGCGCATAAGTGCCGCCGGCCGGTCGTAGGACAACCCCAACTGGTCTTCGATGATCCAGTGGTGCGACGGTCCCAGCCCCAACGTGAAGCGGCCGCCGCAGGCGGCCTGGATGGTCAGCGCCTGCTGCGCCATGACCAGCGGGTGGCGCGGCTGGATCGGTACCACCGCGGTGCCGAGCTCGATCCGTTCGGTGTGCTGACCGAGCACCACGAGGGCGGTCAAGGCATCGAGATAGCCGGGTACCTGCGGCATCCAGAACGACGCGAAGCCGGCGGCCTCGGCGGCGCTCCCGTCGGCCAGCAGCCCCGCCAGCCGGTCGGCGCGTGGCCGCTCCTTGTCCGAACCGACCATGAGACCGACCCGCATATATACCTCCTGTCCGGTGCGCCGAGCCTTCGGCGCGTCCCTCAGTCTTAGCGCACTGGACTCGGCGCGGTGAGTGCTTGATCTGTCTCAACCGCCACGACCGCTGCGGGGCACGGCCAGTTCCCGCAGCGCCGAGAGGAACAGTTCGTCCATCCGGGGGCTCAGCACCGCCAGGCTCGGTGCGTGGGCGTGGCCGGCCGAGCCGAACACCTTCTCCAACGTCGCGCCGTCGGCATCCGAGGCGAGCGAAAGACACAGGCAGGCAACACCGTCGCCGCGCAGCTCGGCAAGCGCTCGGCGGGTGTCCGCGGTGGCGTAGGTGCCCGCGTAGCCGTGGTCGTAGGCGTGGCCGTCGGAGAGCACCAGCAGCAGCCGGTTGGTGGTGCCCGCCTGGGTCTTGAGGATCTCGCCGGCGCCGCGGATCGCCGCACCCAGCCGGGTGTATCCCGACGGCCGCAGCTGGTTGAGCCGGGCCCGGCCGGCGGCGCCGAAGCGCTGGTCGAAGGTCTTGATCGCCGCCAGGTGTACGGCCCGGCGGCCGTCGGATCGGAAGGCGTAGACCGCGACGCGGTCACCGAGTTCCTCGAGGGTGGCGGCCAGGGTCGCTGCCGCTCGCCGCTGATGGTCGTGCACCGCCATCCCGTGCGGATCGGCATCGGTGGCCGATCCGGAGGCGTCGAGCAGGATCAGCACGCCGAGGTCGCGGGCTGCCTTGCGGTACTCGGTGTAGATGTTCTCCGGCGGGGAATGACCACACCGCAGATCGACCGCGAGGTCGACGAGCGCCCCGACGTCCAGGTCATCCCCGTCGGGTCTGCGCCGCAATGCCTTCGGCGTCAACCCGATCCCGGCGAGGCGGCGGTGCAGCACCGGGTCGCGCGGCACCGCGGCCGCCGTCACGTCGGCGGGGATGCGCAGCGGGTAGTCGACGACCCGGCACCAGTCCGGCCGGTACCGGCGGCGAAAGACGTCCCACTCCGGATACAGTGCCCCGCCCACACCCGCGGCGGCCCCGGGCCTGTCCTCGTCGGTGAAGTGGATGCGGGTGGGTGTCGGTCGGGCCTCGGCGGGGCGCTTCCGTGCCCGCCGCACGCTCCCGACGCGCAGTTCGCCGCCGCTGCTGGCGTCCGACGACGGGGTGGAGCGGGAGGTGCCCAACAGCCTGCGCAGAAAGTCGCCGACCGCCTGCGAATTGAACAGCGGGTTGTCGAAGAGTCTGAGGATCGTGCTCGGTGGGCCCGGCTCGGGGTCCTCGTCGTCGTCCTCGTCGCCGAAAGACAGCGTCGACGGCTGTTCGTTCCCGCGGGCCGGTGTCGTCGTGCCCGCAGGTGCCGACAGCAGCGCGGACGGTTTGATGACCCCGAACCATTCGGGCGGCTCGGCCGTCGATCTGCGGGCGCGATCCAGTGAACCCGCCGCAGACGAGTCAGCGGGCGGGAGTTCCGTGCACCAGATCGCGGCGAGCGGCAACCTGCGGGACAACTCGGCCAGCGCGCGACGGCCTTCGATGGCCAGGTAGCGCCGTGCCAGCCCCGGCCGGCCGCGCAACCGCCGAACCACGTCGGGCGCCAGGCTGCCCGCGGCCAGCAGGGCACACTGCAGCACCACCTCCCGCCGGTGCTGTTCGGGGTCGGCGCCGTGCGACACGAACACGGTCCGCCGATCGGTGTAGGGCGCCTGCCCCGGCGGGGCTTCGGCGAGCTCGACCGGGTGGCCGGCGACGAAGGCCGCCAGGAAGCGGAAACGATCGAGGTCGCCGGTCACGTCCGCGGTAGCACGGCGTCGACGAGTTCACCGAGGGCACGGATGACGTCGGCGTCGTCGGAGAGGGTTTCGACGATGGCCGCCTGCACGGCGCGGCGCAGGCTGAGCCCTTCGGCGGCCAGCACCCCGGCGAGGATCAGCGTCCGCGTCGAGGACACCTCGCCCAGTGATGCGGTGTCGAGGTCGCGGATCGCATTGCCCACGGCAACCAGCGCGCGGGCGGTGTCGAGGTCGACGGCCGCCTCGTGCGCGACCACCTCCGCCTCGACGTCGGGCGGTGGGAAGCCCAGTTCGATGGCGACGAACCGCTGCCGCGTCGACTCCTTGATGTTCTTCAGCACGCTCTGGTAGCCGGGGTTGTACGAGATCACCAGCTGAAATCCCGGTGCCGCCGGCAGCGTCGTGCCCAACCGGTCCACCGGCAACTGGCGCCGGTGGTCGGCCAGCGGGTGGATGACGACGGTGGTGTCCTGGCGGGCCTCGACGATCTCGTCGAGGTAGCAGATCGCACCGGTGCGCACCGCCCGGGTCAACGGCCCGTCCACCCACACCGTCTCCCCGCCCTTGAGCAGGAATCGCCCGACCAGGTCGGCCGAGGTCATGTCCTCGTGGCCGGCGACGGTGATCAGCTCGCGGCCCAGCTCGTGCGCCATCGCCTCGACGAACCGCGTCTTCCCGCAGCCGGTCGGCCCCTTGAGCAGTACCGGCACGCCTCGGCGGGCCGCGGCTCGGAACACCTCGACCTCATCACCCACCGGGCGGTAGAACGGTGCCGCCGAACGGTTTTCGGACGCAGTAGGGTTACCGGTCGCGGTCGGCACTCATTCGCCCCGATCGTTTCGCTCGTGCGGGATCACCGCCGGCATCTCGACCCCTTCCGGCAACACCAGTTGGCCGTCGGTGTCGATGTAGCCGGAGTGCCGGGTCGGAATCGGCAGTGCCGGGTTCGGGCACGGCCGGTCGGTGCCGTCGCCGCACAGACCCGAGGTGAAGTACGAGCGCTTCTGCACATCCTCCGGCCACGGATCGGCATGCATGGCCAACCACTGCGCCGGGATGATGTAGAACACGAAGAACGCGGAGCTGATGGCGGCGAAGATGGCCAGGAAGCGGACCAGCTGCTGTTTGGCGAAGCCGCCGCGAATGTTCTCCAGGCCCTTCTCGACGACGGTGCGCCCGCGGTCGTCGGTGAAGTACCGCAGACAGCACAGCGACGCCTGGACCCCGCCCCACATCAGACCCTCGTAGATGGGCCACTGGTAGTAGGTGCCGGCGTTGATCGACAGCGATTGGATCGCGCCGGGGAAGGTGTACATCCCCAGCGGCATCAGCACCAGGCCCTCCATCACGAAATCGAAGAAATAGGCCCAGACCGCGGCTACCGCGATGAGACCCTTGGTGCCCAGATCGGGCCAGCGCTCCTTGGCCTTGCGCATCACCCAGCAACCGAGGATGGTGCACAACAACACGCCGTAGGCGTAGCCGGAGACGTTGATTCCCAACGGTTCGGCCACCTGGGCACCGGGCCGCTCGGGCGACACCCAGCCCGGGACGTGCGGCGCCCACGAACCCCGGTTGAACGCCCAGGCGTTGTACGTGCACCAGGTGTTGAAGTAGTTGAGCAGCGGGTCCTGGAAGAAGAACAGGCCGGTGGAGACCATGATCATGCCGTCGAGGGTGATCCGGCGCTCGCGTCGCCACGGCCGGATGATGAACCACCAGATCGCCACCGGGAACAGGGCCGGCGAGCCGATCTGCCAGATCATCAACGCCACCTTCATGAAGGTCGGCGGATCGGTCGGCCCCGGTTCCACCCTGGTGAAGTACGGGCCGGTGATCCAGCGGATCCACACGTAGGCCTGGAAGATCAGGATCAGCCCGCCCGCGGTGGCCCAGATCTTCACCCGCCGCGACGACGGCGCAGCCGGCTGATCGGCGCCCGGTGGCGTGCTGAGTGATTCGGTGACGGCGGGCTTCTTGTTCGACAGCTCGCTCATGGCCCCTCCTCCGGTTCCTCGGGCTTCGGAACCTGTAGTCCGGGGAAAGATACCAATGAGTATCTGAGTAACTCAATGGTATCTGCGGACGTTATGGCACACTTCCCGGCATGCCCGAGCGGTGGACACGGGAACGGCGGCTGGAACACACCCGTTCGCTGCTGCTGGATGCCGCCGAGGACGTCTTCGCCGAAAAGGGGTTCACCGCCGCCACTCTCGATGACATCGCGCACGCCGCGGGCTACACGAAGGGCGCGATCTACAAACACTTCGCCACCAAGGAGGAGCTGTTTCTGGCCGTCAGTGACCGTTACTGGCGGCGCTACTTCGACACCTTCGCCGACGTGATGCGCGCGGCCGAGCAGGTCGGGTCGCGCGAGCGCGACGAGATCGCCGCACGCTGGCGCCAGTTGAGCCGCGACCGCGGGGCCGAACACGCCGCGCTCGGGCTCGAGTTCAGCCTGTATCTGATGCGCAATCCCGAGGCCCGGGAACGGGTGGCCGCCAAACGCTCCGAGGTGGTCGACAAACTCGCCAAGTACATCGTCGCCGGTGTCAACCGGCTCGGCGGCACGCTGCTGATCCCGGCCCGCACCTTCGCGCAGGTGCTCATCGCCACCAGCGACTCCGTCGTCCTCGGCAGCGAACTCGACGAAGTCGACCTGTACCGGCCCGTGGTGGACATGTACATCTCGGCGATCAAGCTGCCGTGACTAGGGGCCGGCGACCGCGATCGACTTGGTTTCGGTGTAGCCCTCGATCCCCTCGGTGCCGAGTTCGCGGCCGTATCCGCTGGCCTTGACTCCGCCGAACGGAGCGAACGGATCCATGGTGTAGCCCTGATTCACGCCGAACGTGCCGGTGCGGATGCGCTCGGCGACGGCCAGGCCACGGTCGGTGTCGGCGGTGAACACCGAGCCGGCCAGCCCGTAGTCCGAGTCGTTGGCGATGCGCAGCGCCTCGTCCTCGTCGGCGTACGGAATGACCGTCAGGACCGGGCCGAAGATCTCCTCCCGGGCGATGGTCATCGAGTTGTCGCCGACGAACAGCGTCGGCCGCACATACCATCCGCGGCTCAGCCCGTCGGGCATCCCCACCCCACCGGTGGCCAGCCGCGCACCCTCGTCGAGTCCGGACTCGATGTAGGCGAGTACCCGTTGCCGCTGCCGGCGCGAGACCAGCGGGCCCATCTGGGTGGCCGGGTCGGTGGGGTCGCCCACCACGATCGACTCCAGCTCGGTGACCAGGGCGTCGACGAAATCGTCTGCCCGCGAAGCGGGTACCAGCACCCGGGTCAGCGCGTTGCAGATCTGCCCGCTGTTGGACAGGCTCGCCGAGCGCACCGCGGCGGCCACCTGCTGCGGGTCGGCGTCGTCGAGCACGATCGCCGCCGACTTGCCGCCCAGCTCCAGGCTGACCCGGCACAGCCGGGTGGCACACGCGGCGGCGACCGCCTTGCCCGTCGCGGTGGACCCGGTGAACGACACCTTGTCGATCCCCGGATGGGCGACCAGGTGCCCGCCGGCGGTGCCGTCGCCCGGCAGCACACTGACCACCCCCGGCGGCAGGTCGAGCTCGCCGAGCATCTCGGCGAGCAGCAGTGCGTCGAGCGGGGATTCGGCGGCCGGTTTGACCACCACCGTGCACCCGGCCAGCAGTGCGGGTACGAGCTTGGTGACGATCAGGAACTGCGGCATGTTCCACGGCACCACCGCGGCGGCGACGCCGACGGGTTCGCGGCGGATTCGGATGTCGGCACCGTAGCGGCCCCGGCGCAGCTCGGTCCAGGGGAAGGCGTCGGCGAGGTCGCAGAACGCGCCCATCATCAGCGCTGGCAGCCCGACCTGCGCGCGCTGCGCGAAGCTGATCGGTGCGCCCAGTTCCGCGGTGATCACCTCGGCCATCTCGGCGGTGCGCTCGCCGTAGCGGTCGGTCAGTCGGCGGATCGCCGCGACCCGCTCGGCCGGCGCCAGCCGTGGCCACGGTCCCTCGTCGAAGGCCATCCGGGCGGCCGCCACCGCGGCGTCGACGTCATCCGGGGTGGCCGCGGCGACCTGCGCGATCGGCTCCTCGGTATGCGGGCTGACCACCTCGATCGTGGCGGCGCCGGTGGGCCGCCGCCAGGTGCCGCCGATGAACAACTCGTGGTGGCGCACGCATGCCTCCCGGATGCAGTCGGAATCGCGGCCGCAGCAGTATCAACTACTTGCGATTGCGTCACCGAGAATATACGGTCAGCCCAGCAGGCCGATCCGATTCGACAGGAACAGGCGATGGCTCGATTCCCCAAACCCCCTGAAGGCAGTTGGACGCAGCGCTATCCCGACCTGGGTACCGAGCCGGTGTCCTACGAGGACTGTGCCAACCCGGAGTTCTACGAACTCGAGCGCAAGGCGATCTTCCGGCGCGCATGGCTGAATGTCGGCCGGGTCGAACAACTTCCGCGCAAAGGCAGTTACTTCACCAAAGAGCTCAAGGTCGTCAACACCTCGATCATCGTGGTGCGCAACAACGCCGGTGAGGTCAAGGCGTTCCACAACATCTGCCGGCACCGCGGCAACAAGCTGGTGTGGAACGAACTGCCCCAGGAGGAGACCAGCGGATTCTGCAAGCAGTTCACCTGCAAGTACCACGCCTGGCGGTACGACCTCGACGGCAACCTGACCTTCGTGCAGCAGGAGGAGGAGTTCTTCGACCTCGACAAGAGCCGTTACGGGCTGGTGCCGGTGCACTGCGACGTGTGGGAGGGCTTCATCTTCGTCAACTTCGCGCGCGAGCCCGAGCAGTCGCTGCGCGAGTTCCTCGGCCCGATGATCACCGCGCTCGAGGGTTACCCGTTCGGGAAGTTGACCTCACGCTGGTACTACCGCTCCGAGGTCAAGGCGAACTGGAAGCTGTACATGGACGCGTTCCAGGAGTTCTATCACGCGCCCATCCTGCACGCGAACCAGACGCCGACGAAGTTCGCCAAGGCGGCCGCGGAGGCCGGATTCGAGGCGCCGCACTACCGCATCGACGGACCGCACCGGCTGGTGAGCACTTCGGGCGTGCGGAACTGGGAGCTGGACTCCGAATCGCGTAAACGAGTCGAAGAGATCTGCCGGAGCGGCCTTTTCGGCCCCTGGGACCAGCCCGATCTCGGGCCGATGCCGGACGGGGTCAACCCGGCCAAGTGTGACCCCTGGGGGCTGGACTCGTTCCAGCTCTTCCCGAACTTCACCATCCTGATCTGGAGCCAGGGGTGGTATCTGACCTACCACTACTGGCCGACGTCCTACAACAGCCACATCTTCGAGGGCACCCTGTACTTCGCGCCACCGCGCAGCCCGCGGGAACGCATCGCCCAGGAGCTGGCGGCGGCGACGTTCAAGGAGTACGCGCTGCAGGACGCCAACACCCTGGAGGCCACCCAGTCGATGATCGAGTCCGGGGTGATCGACGACTTCCTGCTGTGTGACCAGGAGGTGCTGATCCGCCACCTGCACAAGGAGACCGCTGCCTGGGTCGACGACTACCGGCGCAGCACCGCGGAGGTGGCGGCGCGATGAGCGTCAAGCTGCCCCCCGAATTCGCCGACCTGGAGCGGTTCTCGGACTGGTGTCTGGCCACCGAGCGGGAGCGCTACGCCAAGCGGCTGTCCAGCACGATGGCCGAGATGCAGGAGTTCTACGACGCGATCACGCCGCGGGCCGAGGAGGCGATCGCCTACTGCGACAAGTTCTCCCTCGACGACCTCCCCGAGGACGTGCTGAACCTGATGCGGCTGCTGTACTCGATGATCACGGTGTCGTTCCCGGTGGAGTGCTGGAAACAGCCCCGGGTACCCGACACCGGCGCCACCGCGCTGGACTGCCTGTCCGAGCCCGTGCCGTGAGCACGACCACCGTCCTGCGGGCCGCCCGCTGGGCCGACGTCGACGCCGGAGTGGTGCGCTCGCCGGGCGTCGTGGTCGTCACCGACGACCGGATCACCGCGGTCAACCCCGTCGAACCGCCGCCCGGCGCCGGCGTGATCGACCTCGGCGACGTCACCCTGCTGCCCGGCCTGATGGACATGGAGCTGAACCTGCTCATCGGTGGCCCGGGCGGACCCGACGGCCTGCCCAACCCGATGCACGGGGTGCAGGACGATCCCGTCTATCGCACGCTGCGCGCCGCGGTCAACGCCCGCACCACGCTGGAGGCGGGCTTCACCACCGTGCGCAACCTCGGTCTGATGGTCAAGACCGGGGGATATCTGCTCGACGTCGCTCTGCAGCGCGCGATCGACGCCGAATGGCATGTGGGGCCGCGGATCTGGCCCGCCGGGCATGCGGTCACCCCGTACGGGGGGCACCTCGATCCGACCGTGTTCCAGCGGCTCGCCCCGGGCATCATGCCGCTGTCGGTGGCCGAGGGCATCGCCAACGGTGTCGACGACGTCCGCGCCTGCGTGCGCTATCAGATCCGGCACGGCGCCAAGGTGATCAAGGTGTCGGCATCGGGTGGGGTGATGTCGCACAGCACCGCACCCGGCGCGCAGCAGTACTCCGACGAGGAGTTCGCCGCGATCGCCGACGAGGCGCATCGCGCCGGGGTGCGCGTCGCCGCGCACGCGGTGGGGGACAGCGCGATCCGGGCCTGTATCCGCGCCGGCATCGACTGCATCGAGCACGGTTTTCTGGCCAGTGACGACACCATCAAGATGATGGCCGACACCGGGACGTTCCTGGTGTCGACCACCTACCTCACCGAGGCGATGGCCGTCGACCGCATCGCCCCGGAACTGCGCAGGAAGGCCGCCGAGGTCTTTCCCCGCGCCCGGGAGATGCTGCCCAAGGCCATCGCGGCCGGGGTGCGCATCGCCTGCGGCACCGACGCGCCGGCCATCCCGCACGGCCAGAACGCCAAGGAGCTGTGCGCGCTGGTCGACCGGGGGATGAGCCCGATGCAGGCGCTGCGGGCCGCCACCGTCACCAGCGCCGAGCTGATCGAGGCCGATGACGAACTAGGCCGCATCGCGCCCGGCTATCTGGCCGATATCATCGCGGTTCCCGGTGACCCGTCGCGCGACATCACCGCCACGCTCGACGTGCGGTTCGTCATGAAGAATGGGCGGGTCTACAAGAACGACGGGGGCTAGGCGATGGCGCAAGAAGTCGATATGGAGCTGGTCGACAACACGCTGTGGCATCTCAAGCAGGCGTGGTATTTCGCGCTGACCGCCGTGAACGACGCGGTGAGCCGTCATGGGGTCAGCACCGCCCAGATCGGCGTGTTGCGTCAGCTGGCCACCGAGCCGGGGCTGTCCGGTGCGGAGTTGGCGCGTCGGCTGCTGATCACCCCGCAGGGGGTGCAGTTGGCGCTGAAGTCACTCGAGAAGCGCGGGCTGATCGAACGCCGGCCCGATCCCGAGCACGCCCGGATCCTGAAGGTCTTCCTCACCGACGAGGGCCGTAGGGTGGCGGCCGCCGCGGTACGCGACGCCATCGCGGCCCACGAGCAGGTGTTCAGCGTGCTCACCCCTGAAGAACAGCAGACGTTGCGCGAACTGCTCGCCCGGGTGGTGGAGAAGGGCACCGGGCATACGCTGCACATCGACCACATCGGGGAGTGACGGGAGCTACCGCTTTCCGAGACCGGTGAGCACGGTGCGGACGATCGCCTCGGCGCGGCTGCGGCGGAAAGCCCTTCCCTCGTTGAGGATTCCGTACACGATGCCGCCCACTACGGCGTCGGCGGCGGCCTCGGCGGTCGCGGTGTCGTAGCCGTCGGCGGTCAGCCTGGACCGCACGCTGGTGTGCAGCGGCACGCTGAACGCCTGATACAGCCGCGCCTGGACGTCGGGATGCTCGAGGCCGGCGACGGTCAGGATGCGCAGCATCGCGTTGCCGCGTTCGGTGGTCAACGCGGCGGCGAGGCGCGTCGCCCACCGGATCAGGTCGGCGGCGAGGTCGTCGGTGTCGTCCACCGGTCGCAGGATCCTGTCGGCGTCCTCGAGCAGCACGTCTGCGACCAGGGCGGGTCGGCTCGGCCACCAGCGGTAGATGGTCTGTTTGCCGACACCGGCCCGAGCCGCGACCGCCTCGATGCTCAACCCGTCGAAACCGCGCTCCAGCAACAACTGCCGGGTCGCGGTCACGATCGCGACCCGGGCCCGCTCGCTGCGGCGGCGCGGGGGATTCGGATTCGACACGGCCTGCTCCTGGGGGTGTTTACAGATGGTGACACCTGCCACTAGCCTCTGCAAGACGAGACGGTTCGTCTCGTTTATGTCGGGAGTCGATCAGGGGATCAGGCGATGGGGTTACGTGGCGAAGCAGCGATCATAGGCTACGTCGAACTGCCCCCGGAGCGGCTGACCAAGGCGCTGAGCGGGCCGCCGGCGCCGTTCATCCTCGAGCAGTGGGCCGATCTCGCGGCCGCTGCGCTCGCCGACGCCGGCCTGCCGGCCGAGTCGGTGGACGGCATCGTGACATCGCATCTGGCCGAATCGGAGATCTTCGTACCGTCGACCATCGCCGAATACCTCGGGGTGCGGGCCAACTTCGCCGAACTGGTCGATCTGGGCGGTGCCAGCGCGGCCGCGATGGTCTGGCGGGCCGCGGCGGCCGTCGAACTCGGCATCTGCGATGTGGTGGTGTGCGCACTGCCGGCGCGCTACAACACGCCCAACTCCGACCGCAAGCCCAAACCGCTCGCCGATGCGGTGTTCTTCGGTTCGTCGAGCAACCAATACGGTTCGCCGCAGGCCGAATTCGAGATCCCGTACGGCAACCTCGGGCAGAACGCCCCGTACGGTCAGGTGGCCACCCGTTACGGCGCGGTCTACGGCTACGACGAGCGGGCGATGGCCAAGATCGTGGTCGATCAGCGCGTCAACGCCAACCACACCGAGGGTGCCGTTTGGCGCGACACCCCACTGACCGTCGAGGACGTCCTGGCCAGCCCGGTGATCGCCGACCCGCTGCGCAAACTCGAGATCGTGATGCCGTGTGTGGGCGGCGCCGCGGTCGTGGTGGCCAACGCCGACGTCGCCCGGCGGGCCCGCAACCGCCCGGTGTGGATTCGCGGTTTCGGCGAACACGTTCCGTTCAAGACCCCGACCTATGCGGAGGACCTGCTGCAGACCCCGCTGACCCAGGCCGCCGAGACCGCGTTCACGATGGCCGGTCTCGGCCGCGGCGACATCGACATGGTCTCGATCTACGACTGCTACACGATCACCGTGCTGCTGTCGCTGGAGGACGCCGGCTTCTGCGCCAAGGGTGAGGGCATGCAGTTCGTGGCCGAGCACGACCTGACCTTCCGCGGCGACTTCCCAATGAACACCGCAGGCGGGCAGCTCGGCTTCGGCCAGGCGGGACTCGCCGGCGGCATGCACCACGTCTGCGATGCCACCCGACAGATCATGGGGCGCGCGAAGGCGGCCCAGGTCGCCGACTGCCACCGCGCGTTCGTGTCCGGCAACGGCGGCATTCTGTCCGAGCAGACCGCGCTGATCCTCGAGGGGGACTGACGGCGATGACGAGTTTCGAGCGACCGATGCCGGTCAAAACGCCCACCACCGCGCCGTTCTGGGACGCGCTGGCCGAGCACCGCATTGTCATCCAGTACAGCCCGTCGTCGGGTGAGTATGTGTTCTATCCCCGGGTCCGGGCGCCGCGCACGCTCGCCGATGATCTGGAGTGGCGCGAGATCTCGGGCATGGGCACGCTGTACTCCTACACCGTCGCCCGCCGGCCGGTCAGTCCGCACTTCGCCGACGCGGTGCCGCAGATCCTGGCGATCGTGCAGTGGGACGAAGGGCCCCGCTTCTCCACCGAACTGGTCAACGTCGATCCGGCCGAACTGAAGGTCGGCATGCGGGTCCGCCCGGTGTTCTGCGATCACCCCGAGCACAACGTGACCATGTTGCGTTACGAACCCGCCTCCTGATCACGCCGGTCCGGCTTCGCCGCACCGGCCCTTGAGGTCAATCGCAAGTACTTGATACTGTGGGCGGATGTTCGACGACTTCGCACCGCTGCGGATCCGGGAAGTGGTGCACGAAACCAGCGATGCGGTGTCGCTGGTGCTCGACGTGCCGCCAGACCAGGCGGAGCGATTCCGGTACCGGGCGGGCCAGTTCCTGACCCTGCAGGTCGACCTCGACGGTCGCCGGCACCGGCGCTGCTATTCGATGTCGTCGGCGCCGCACACCGGAAAGCTGCAGATCACCGTCAAACGCGACCCCGGTGGGCTGGTGTCGAACTGGCTGAACGACACCGCCGCGATCGGCGGGCTTCTGTACGCCGCCCCGCCCCAGGGCCGGTTCGTGCTCGGCGAGTCCGAGCGTGACATCGTCGCGTTCGCCGCCGGCAGCGGGATCACGCCGGTGTTCTCGCTGGTCGATGCCGCGCTCGCCGAGAGCGCGCGCAACGTGCGGTTGTTCTACGCCAACCGCAGCCGGCAGTCGGTGATCTTCGCCCGCGCGCTGGCCGAACTGGCCGACCGCCACCCCGACCGGCTGACGCTCACCCACCATTTCGACGAGGTGTCGGGGGTTGTCGATCCCGCCGTCGTGGAGTCGTTCCTCGACTCCGGCCGGGACCGCTTCGACGCCGACTACTACATCTGCGGTCCCGGCCCGTTCATGGATCTTGTCGAGAAGTCGGTGCTGGCGGCCGGGGTTCCGCCCGCGCGACTGCATCTGGAGCGGTTCGAGGCGCCGCCGGGCGACACCGGCGATGCCGCCACCACGTCCGCTGCCACTCAGGAGGTCGTCATCGAGCTGGACCGGCGCACCACCACGGTGCGCTACCGCGCCGGCGACACCATCCTGCAGTGCGTGCGAACGGCAGGCCTGCGAGCCCCGTACTCCTGCGAAATCGGTTCCTGCGGAACATGTATCGCACGAATCGTGGAGGGCAGCGCCCGAATGGTCAACAACGACGTGCTCGACGACGACGAGGTCGCGGCCGGCTACGTGGTGACCTGCCAGGCGTTGCCGACGAGCCCGACGGTGCGCGTGGTCTACGAGTAGCGAGAGGGGAGCAGCGATGAGCCGCGTGGCCGTGGTGACCGGGGGAGCGTCGGGAATGGGCGAGGCGATCTGCCACGAACTCGGCGCCCGGGGTCACAGGATCGGCGTGCTGGACATCAACGCCGAAGGAGCCGAACGGGTTTCCGACGAGCTACGCGCCGAGGGCGTCACCGCGGTCGGGATCGGCGTCGACGTCAGCGACCGTGCCGGGGTCGATGCCGCGTTCGCGAAGGTCCGCGCCCAACTGGGACCGGTGCACATCCTGGTGACCAGCGCGGGGGTGGTGGATTTCTGCCCGTTCACCGAGATCACCGTCGAGTCCTGGACCCGGCTGCTCGACGTCAACCTGACCGGCACCTTCCACTGCTGCCAGGCGGCGATACCCGACATGCTCGACGCCGGCTGGGGCCGGATCGTGATGATCTCCTCCTCGAGCGCGCAGCGCGGGTCGCCGCAGATGGCGCATTACGCCGCGTCCAAAGGCGCGCTGCTGTCGTTGACGAAATCGCTGGCGCGCGAATACGGGCGGGCCGGGATCACGGTCAACAACATCCCGCCGTCGGGTATCGAGACCCCGATGCAGCATGCCGGGCAGGCGGCCGGCCATCTGCCGTCCAATGAACAGATGGCCGCCGGTATCCCGGTCGGCCATCTGGGCACCCCCGCCGACATCGCGGCCGCGGTCGGGTTCCTGTGTTCGGAGCAGGCGGGATTCATCACCGGTCAGATTCTCGGAGTCAACGGCGGATCGGTGTTGTGACGATCGGCCGGGAAGAACAACCGCACGGAGGTTCACATGGGGAAGTGGCCTAAGCCCCCGGAGGGCAGCTGGACCGAGCATTACCCCGAGCTCGGCACCGGGCCCATCTCGTTCCGCGACTCGATCTCCCCGGAGTTCTACGAGCTGGAGCGCGAGGCGGTGTTCAAGCGGGCCTGGCTCAACGTCGGCCGGGTGGAGGACGTGCCGCGGGTCGGCAGCTACCTCACCAAGGACATCGCCGCGGCTCGGGCGTCGGTGATCGTGGTCCGGGGCAAGGACGAGCAGATCCGCGCCTTCTACAACATCTGCCGGCACCGCGGTAACAAGTTGGTGTGGAACGACTTCCCCAACGAGGAGGTGTCCGGCACCTGCCGTCAGTTCACCTGCAAGTATCACGGCTGGCGCTACGGCCTGTCCGGTGAGTTGACCTTCGTGCAGCAGGCCGGCGAGTTCTTCGATCTGGACCCGTCGCGACACGGCCTCAAGCCGGTCAACTGCGATGTGTGGAACGGGTTCATCTTCATCAACTTCGACCCCGAGCCGCGGTGGAGTCTGCGCGAGTTCCTGGGCCCGATGATCACCGCGCTCGACGACTACCCGTTCGAGCTGATGACCGAGCGCTACGAGTTCGAGGCGCACAACAACAGCAACTGGAAGATCTTCGCCGACGCGTTCCAGGAGTACTACCACGTACCGGCGCTGCATTCGCAGCAGGTGCCGAGCGCGGTGCGCCGGCCCAACGCCACCTTCGAATGCGGTCACTTCCAGATCGACGGCCCACACCGGCTGGTCTCCACCGCGGGCACCCGGCGCTGGCTGCTGCCGCCGGAGCACATGTATCCGGTGGAACGTGCCACCCGCAGCGGGCTGGTCGGCCCGTGGCGCACGCCCGAGACCCACTTCTCGGCCGGACTGAACCCCGGCGGGATCGAACCGTGGGGTATCACGAACTTCCAGATCTTCCCCAACCTGGAGATCCTCATCTACCACGGCTGGTACCTGCTCTACCGCTACTGGCCGACGTCGTACAACACCCACAAGTTCGAGGCCTACACCGCGTTCCATCCCGCCCGCACCGTGCGCGAGCGTATCGAGCACGAGGTGGCGTCGGTGGTGCTCAAGGAGTTCGCGCTGCAGGACGCCGGGATGCTCGGCGGCACCCAGGAGGCGCTCGAGTACGGCCTCGACGAACCGATCGTCGACGAGTTCCCGCTCAGCGATCAGGAGATCCTGGTGCGCCATCTGCACAAGGTGGTCGTCGACTGGGTCGAGCAGTACCGGGCCGAACGCCGAGCCGAACCTCGGTCCGAGCGCAAACCGGTGGGGGTGTGAGGATGGCGCGACTGCCGAGTGCCTTCGCGGAGTACGAGCGCTTCGCCGAGAAGTGGTGTCTGGCAACCGAAGCCGAGCGATGGCAGGCGCGGCTCAACACGCCCATGGCCGAGATCCGGGAGTTCTACGACGCGTTCTCGCCGCGATTCGAGGAAGCGATCGACTACTGCGACAAGTACCCGCTCGACGATCTGCCCGAGGACGTGCTGAACCTGCTGCACCTGATCTATTCGATGATCATGGTGTCGATGGCGGTGGAGATCTTCGGCACCCAGCGGCCGATCGATTCGGCCGACGCCGAACTGCACCGCATCAAGTCGCCGGTGCCGTGACGGAGCGGTCGAACCGATGACCCTGACCATCACGAAACTCACCGCGTTCGTCGGCGCGCAGGTGACCGGTGTCGACGCCGACCGGCTCGCCGGCGACGACGCGCTCGCCGCGGAAGTGCTCGAGGCGCTGGAAACCCACGGCGTGCTGGTGTTTCCGCGGCTGGGGCTGAGTCCGGAGGCCCAGGTGGCGTTCTGCCGGCGGCTCGGCGAGGTGGACCACTCCTCGGACGGACATCATCCGGTGGCCGGCATCTATCCGGTGTCCCTCGACCCCGCGAAGAACACGTCGGCGGCGTATCTGCGGGCCACCTTCGACTGGCATATCGACGGCTGCACACCGGTCGACGGCGGTTATCCGCAGAAGGCCACGGTGCTGACCGCCGTGCAGGTCGCCGACCGCGGCGGCGAGACCGAGTTCGCCAGCTCCTACGCCGCCTACGACGCGCTGAGCGAGCAGGAGAAGCGCCACGTCGAGTCGTTGCGGGTGGTGCACTCGCTGGAGGCGTCGCAACGGCGGGTCAACCCCGACCCCACACCGGAGGAGTTGGCACGCTGGCGTGCCCGCCCGACCCACGAACACCCACTGGTGTGGACCCACCGCAGTGGGCGCAGGTCGCTGGTGCTCGGTGCGTCGGCCGACTACGTCGTCGGCATGGATCGCGAGGCCGGCCGGGCGCTGCTGGAAGACCTGCTGGCCCGGGCCACCGTGGCCGAGCGGGTCTACCGCCACCACTGGTCCGTCGGCGACACGGTGATCTGGGACAACCGCGGGGTGCTGCACCGCGCCGCACCGTACGCCCCGGACTCGGCGCGCGAGATGCTGCGCACCACGGTGCTGGGGGACGAGCCGATCGAGTGAACGTCCCGGTGCAGGACCGGGGAAAGCGCGCGGCCGCATTGACGCCGACGAGCCACTATGGAAATCTGATACCCGGATATGAGAATCACGTTCTCGCCTCCTGAGATCGCTGAAACGGAGGGTGCATGGCGGAGGATCTGACCACGGTCGATTTCTTCCGGGACGGGCGTCTGACCGACGACCCGTATCCGTTCTACGAAGCGTTGCGCAACAAGTGCCCGGTGACGCGGGAGCAGCACTACGGCGTGACGATGGTGACCGGCTGGCAGGAAGCTGTCGACGTCTACAACGACGCGGAGACGTTCTCGTCATGCATCTCGGTCACCGGCCCGTTCCCGGGCTTTCCGGTCCCGCTCGAGGGCCGCTCGGAGCAGGAGATCACCGAGCTGATCGCCAAGCACCGCGACGACCTTCCGTTCAGCGACCAGTTGCCAACCCTGGATCCGCCCACCCACACCAACCACCGGGCGCTGCTGATGCGGCTGATCACGCCCAAGCGGCTCAAGGAGAACGAGGATGCGATGTGGCAACTCGCCGACGACATCCTCGACGACTTCCTGGCCCCCGGGCACGGCGAGTTCATCCACGGCTTCGCCGGACCGTTCACGCTGCGGGTGATCGCCGATCTGCTGGGCGTCCCCGAGGAGGACCGTCCCGAACTGCTCGAGCGACTGGCGCGCGGCACCCACGGCAGCGGACTGGGTAACGCCGACAAGACGCTGGCGAAGACGCCGCTGGAGTACCTCTACGAGGTCTTCGCCGACTATGTCGAGGACCGCCGGCGCGAACCGCGCGACGACGTGCTGACCGGGCTGGCCACCGCCACCTTCCCGGACGGCACGGTGCCCGAAGTCGGCGACGTGGTGCGGGTGGCGACCAACGTGTTCTCCGCGGGACAGGAGACCACGGTGCGGTTGCTCGGCACCGCCCTGAAGATGATCGGCGACCGTCCCGACATCCAGCGCCGGCTGCGCGAGGACCGTTCCCTGCTGCCGAACTTCATAGAGGAGTGCCTGCGCATCGAGAGCCCGGTCAAGGGCGACTTCCGGTTGGCGCGGGCGGCCAAGACCATCGGCGATCAGACGATCGAACCCGGCAGTACGGTGATGGTGATCAACGGCGCGGCCAACCGCGATCCGCGCCGCTTCGAGAACCCCGACACCTTCGACCCGGAACGCAAGAACGCCCGGCAGCATCTGGCGTTCGGCCGCGGCATCCACAGCTGCCCGGGGGCGCCGCTGGCACGGGCCGAGACGCGCGTCGCACTGGAGCGGTTGCTGGACCGCACCACAGACATCCGGATCAGCGAGGCGCACCACGGGCCGCCGGGAAACCGCCGCTACCAGTACATTCCGACCTACATCCTGCGTGGGCTCACCGAGCTGCACCTGGAGTTCGACGTCGCGAAGGAGGCTTGATGAAGGTCACCGTCGACGAGGACCGCTGCCGTGGCCACGGCATGTGCCTGACGTTGTGCCCGGAGGTCTTCCACATGCACGACGACGGGTACGCGGTCGCGGACCCGTCCGAGGTGCCGGCCGGCCTCGAAGGTGCCGCCAAGGACGCGATTGCCAACTGCCCCGAACAGGCCATCGTCGAAATCGATTGACAATCAAGGAGAATCAATGGCAAAGGCCTACATCCTCATCACCGAGGACGTCAAGGATCCCAACGGCATGGCCGAGTACGCCAAGCGCGCCGGCCAGACGATGGCGGGGGTGAACATCCTGGCGTTCGATCCGAAGCCCGAGGTGATCGAGGGCAGCTGGCACGGCACCCAGACCGTGCTGCTGGAGTTCGAGTCGGAGGAGGCCGCCAAGAAGTGGTACTACTCCGACGAGTACCAGGCCGCGGCGAAACTGCGGCAGGCCGCCGCCGACTGCAACGGCGTCATCCTGCACGGCATGTAAGCACGTCCCCTTCTGCAACGGAATAGCATTCCTGGTCGTTGATCGCGCGATCCGACGACCAGGAATGCTATTCCGTTTCCGGGGGGGTGGGTGTTGGGTCGGTTCCGGGGGTGGTCTTCAGTCGACCACACGCACCGGAACGCGTTCCCAGCCGGCGACGTTCTGCATGGCCACCCGCTTGCACTCGTCCCAGAGGACCTCGTAACGCGGCATGAAGTTCAGCAGCCGTTCCAGAGCGATCGCACCCTCCATCCGGGCCAGCGCCGCACCCAGGCAGCTGTGCACGCCGTAACCGAACGCGAGGTTCTGCGCCTCGGTGCGGTCACGGTCGATGTCGAAGGTGTCCGCATCGGTGAACGCCTCCGGATCGCGGTTGGCCGAGGCGCCGAGCAGGAACACCGGCTTACCCTCCGGGATGGTGACCCCGTGCAGGGTGACCTCGCGCATGGACCGGCGCACGTTGTAGTGGTTCGGCGGCTCGTAGCGTAACAGCTCCTCGACCGCCGCCGGGATCTTGCTGCGGTCCTCCAGCAACTTCTGCCACTGATCCGGGAAGCGCGCGAACGTGACCGCGGCGTTGCCGATCAGCTTGGTGACGGTCTCGGCCCCGGCTCCGCCGAGAAGCGTTGCGAAGCTGGTGATCTCGAAGTCGTCGAGTCGGCGCTTGACCCCGTCCTCCTCGATCTCGGCGGCGATGAGCCGGCTGAACATGTCATCGCGCGGTTCGGCGCGCCGTTCCTGGATGAGCTGGTGGTACAGCGCGAACGTCTCGCCGATGGCCTGCAGTCCCTCCTGGGACATGTCCATCTGCCCGGGCTCGCGGTGCAGCGAGATGTCGGTCCACTCGCGCACCTTCTGCCGGTACTCCGGCGGCACGCCGAGCATCGTGGTGATGACCTCGACCGGGAACAGCGCACCGAAGTCCTGCACCACGTCGAAGCGTTCCGGGTTCGCCTGCGAGATGTACTTGTCGATGGTCTCGACCACCAACGGGCGCAGCGCCTCGATGGCCCGGGGCGTGAACACCTTGTTGATCAGGCTGCGCATCTGGCGGTGCTCCGGCGGGTCCATCAGGATGATCGCCTTGATCATCGGTGGCTCGCCGGATTTCACCATCGCCAGATCGAGTCCGTAGGCCGAGGAGAACGTCTCCCAGTCCTTGTACGCGGCCGCGACGTCCTCGTGACGCGACAGTGCGTAGAAGTCGTACTCCTCGTTGTAGTAGACCGGTGCCTCTTCGCGCATCCGGCGGTAGATCTCCCAGGGGCCGTTGAAGAACTCCTCGGAGAACGGGTCGAAGACGAGCTGCGATGCGGTGGTCATTGAGCGTCCTATCGTTGATCGGCCCGAACGGGCGCGGTCGTCATTCCTCGACGATCGAGATTGCCTGCCGCGGGCACTGCCGCACGGCCTCTTTGACCTGGTCCTCGATCTCCGGTGTCACCTCGTCCTTCAGCACGTGCAGGTAGTCCTGCTCGTCGAGGTCGAACACCTCGGGGAGGATGCCCATGCAGACACCGTTCGCCTCGCACAACCCGAAGTCCACGACAATTTTCTGCGCCATAGGTGATCTCGCTTCGCCTCGTTGTCGTCTGATACGAATTCCCTATCGATTCTTGTCTTTTCGTTGTCCGGCAATCACCTCAACACGCGCACCGGAACCTTGCTGAAGCCCGCGACGTTCTGCATCGTCACGCGTTCCAGCCCGTCGAAGTCGACCTCGAAGCGAGGCATGAAATCGAGCAGACGATCCAGTGCGATCGTGCACTCCATCCGGGCCAGGGCCGCGCCGAGGCAGCTGTGAATGCCGTATCCGAAGCCCAGGTTCTGCGCCTGCGTGCGGTTGCGGGTGATGTCGAAGGTCTCGGCGTTGTCCCACGCCCGCTCGTCGCGGTTGGCCGACGCGCCGATCAGGAACACCGGCTTGTGCGCCGGAACCCGGCCGCTGGGCAGTTCGACGTCCTTGACGCTGTAGCGGACGTTGTACTGCACCGGCCCGACATAACGCAGCAGTTCCTCGACCGCGTCGGGGATCAGGTTCCGGTTCTCGCGCAGCAGCTGCCACTGGTCCGGGTGCTGGGCGAACACCACCGCGGCGTTGCCGAGCAGCTTGGTCACCGTTTCCGCGCCGGCGCCGCCGAGCAGCGCTGCGAACCCGGTGATCTCGACATCGTCGAGCTTGCGAACACCGCCGTTCTCGTCGGGGATCTCCGCGGCGATCAGCCGGCTGATCATGTCGTCCTGCGGGTTCTTCCGCCGCTCCTGCACCAGGCTGTAGTAGTACATCGCCGACTCGATGTTGGCCTGGATGTTGCGTTCGGAGAACTCGAGCTGACCGGGGAGACGCTCCAGGCTGGTGTCGATCCAGTGCCGCACCTGCTGGCGGTACTCCTCGGGGACACCCGCCATCCGGGTGATCACCTCGACCGGGAACGGTGCGGAGAAGTCCTGCACCAGGTCGAAGTTGTCCGGATCGGCCTGGGACAGGTAGTGGTCGATCAGCTCCTCGACGGTGGCGCGTTGGGACTGGATCGCCCGCGGGGTGAACGCCTTGTTCAACAGGCTACGCATGTGCCGGTGATCGGGCGGATCCATGAAGATGATCGACTTCTGCGGCACCTCGCCGGACCGCACCATGGTCAGGTCGCACCCGTAGGCCGAGGAGAACGACTCGTAGTCCTTGAACCCGGCGGCCACGTCGGCGTGCCGGGTCAGCGCGTAGAAGTCCTCTTCCTCGTTGTAGTAGATCGGCGCCTCGTCGCGCATCCGCCGGTAGATCTCGTAGGGGTTCTCGAAGTACTCCTTGGCTACCGGGTTGAACACCAGCTTCGGCTTGGTCATGGTCTCCTCTTTCGCGGCGGGCCGGCATCCGCGTCCGTTACGCAAAACGGCAATTGTGTAACGCACATAGTATGCCTCACCGAAAGCCTTTGAGTAGGGGAATTGCCGCCACTCACGGGCCCAATCCGGCCCTGATGACGTCGTCGAGTAAGCCCAGGTCACCCCCCAATTCCGCGGCCACGGCGCGGACCACCTCGACGTCCTTGCCGACGAAATCGGCGGCCCCGGCGACGAAGCCCGCGACCGAACCGCCCGCGGCGGCGAGCTCCCCGACCCGGCTCGCGCCGCTGCCATGTGTGAGCGCCCGCAGCAGGTTCGGTTCATCGACCCCCAGCCGTGCGCCCAGGCGGGTGGCCTCGCGCAACAACCCGAGCTGTGCGGCGAACACCGCGTTGTTGACCAGCTTGACGGCCTGACCGGCGCCCAGCGGTCCGAGCCGCAAGATCGGGTCGCCGTAACTGGCCAGCACCGGCTCGGCCCGGGCGTACGCCTCGTCGGAGCCGCCGACGAACAGCGTGATCGCGCCCGCCTCGATGTTGTGCGGGCCGCCGCTGACCGGCGCGTCCAGCACACCGATATCGCCGAACTCGGAGGCGATCGACTGCGCGGTGCGGGGGCTGCCAGTGGTGTGGATGACCAGCGTCGCACCCGGTGCCATGGCCGCGGCCAGGCCGTCGTGCAGACACACCTGGCGCACCTGGTCGTCGGTGAACACGCAGACCACGACGACGTCGGCGCCAACGGCCACGTCGGCGAGGGTGGTCACCGCCTCGGCGCCGAGCTCGCGTACCGCCGCGCACTTGTCGGGGGTGCGGCCCAGCGCCCGGACCCGATGGCCGGCCGCCACCAGCCGGCGCACCATCGGCGCACCCATCCGCCCCGCGCCGACGAAGCCGACGGCGCTCATCGGTGTCCTCTGCTCTTCGCGTAAGCGCTCATCGGTGTCCTCTGCTCTTCGCGCGAGCGCTCATCGGTGTCCTCTGCTCTTCGCGCGAGCGCTCATCGCGGGAACTCCATGGTCTTCAGCGCGGTATCCGCGACAGTGAACACGGTTCCTTCCGGCACACCGGCCTTCGCCGCGATGGTGGCGGCGTGGCGGACGTCCTTCTGCAGCAGCGCACCCGCGATCGGGGCCAGGCCCTCGACCGTGCCCCCGAACACCACGATGCTGCCGAGCGCCTTGCTGGTCGCCGAACCGCCGTTGAGCACCTCGGCCAGCCGCACCCGGGGAATGCCCAGCGACTCCCCGAGTTCCAGCGTGCTCAGGGCCGCCCCGAGATTCGCGGTGAACAGCAGGTTGTTGAGGATCTTGGTGACCTGCCCGCTGCCCAGCGGACCCAGGTGCACGATCGGATCGGCATAGGTCGCGAACACCGGGCGGCACCGCTCGGCGATCTCCTCGTCGCCGCCCACCATCACCAGCAGTTTGCCCTCCTCGACGGCGGGGCCGCCGCCGCTGACCGGGGCGTCGATCACCGAAACCCCCTTCTCCGCGGCCTTTTCGGCGACCTCGCGGACGGTGTCGGGGTGCACGGTGCTGTGGATGGCGATGATGCCGCCCTCGTTCATCCCGGCCAACACCCCGGCGTCGCCGTAGAGCACCTCGCGGACGTCGTCATCGGCGACGACACACAGACAGACCAGGTCGCTGGCCGCGCCGAGCTCGGCCGGTGAACTCGCGGTCTTGGCGGCGGTGCCGGCGTACGGCTCCAGGCTCGCGGCCCGACGTGCCCACAGCGTGGTCTCGAATCCGCCCTCGATGATCCGCCGGGCCATGGGCCCACCCTGGCTGCCCAGTCCGATGAAGCCGACTCGCATCAACCCGCCTCCCGTTTCTGAGATGTCTCCGTCGCCGGTGACTGTGTTCTGGTGCGTTGAGCCGCAACGCATTCCTCGACGAACGACAGCACCTTCAGGTGATACGCCGTCGCGTGGTAGGACAGCGACAGGTTGTGGCCCGTCCCGGTCTGCTCCCCGGTGACGAACCGCGGCGACGCGGTGAACAACGCACCGATCTGCGCCAGATCGTCGGGCCCGGACTGCCACACCCGTTCGTACTCCGCGACCGTGAAATGCACCGGCGCCTCGACGCGCGCGGCCAGGTCCGGGAAGTCACGCCGCGACCAGTTCCGGGTGGTGTCGATCTCGTAACGGGCACCGGTCGTCGCATTGGTCATGCTCGACAGCACATCGGCGGGGTAGAGGTGCTCGGGCTGCCAAAGCAGTTCACGCAGACCGCTGGGCCGCGAGGTCGGGGTCGCCGCCTTGAGGATGTTGCGGGCGGCCTCGGCGTACCGCAGGCCGGTGCCGGCCAGCTCCAGCCCGATCACCGGCTCGGTGGTGGCCCGCCGGTCGGCGGCCAGCCGCAGCGCCATCTCACAGCCGGCGGAGTGGCCGACCAGAAACAGCCCGGCCCCGCGCGGTTTGTCGGCCAAAACCTTGTCCAGCGCCCCGTAGGCCAGCGCGACCCGCTGCTCGGGAAGGTCCATCGCGTCCGGATACGGCGCCGAACTGCCGTAACCCGGCCGGTCCAGTGCCACCATCGTGTAGCCGAGCGCGGCACCGACACGCAGCAGCGACAACTGCGGGTAGCCCGGACAGTCGAAGTAGGCCGCGGTGCTCGCGCCGCCGTGAAAGGCCAGCACCACCGCCTTCGGGTCCTCGACCTCGGCGATCAGACCCGACATCGGAACGCCGTCGACGAGCACCACCCGGGGGCGGGGCGCGATGGCGGGATGGCTCATTCGTCGGTCCTCATCAGGATCACCCCACTGGGGGTCAGGCCGCCGCTGCTGACCACCGCGACCCGGGCGCCGGGCACCTGGCGTTCCCCGGCCTCGCCGCGCAACTGGGTGACCGCCTCGTGGATCAGCCCCATCCCGTGCGTGCGACCGTGAGAGAGCTGACCACCGTGGGTGTTGAGCGGGATCACCCCGTCACGGGCGATCGCCCTGCCACCGTCGAGGAAGTCCTTGGCCTCGCCGATACCGCAGAACCCCAGCGCCTCCAGCCACGACAGGCAGTTGAAGGTGAACCCGTCGTACAGCTCGGCGACGTCGACGTCCTCGGGGCGCAGCGTCGTCCGCGTCCACAGGTGCGCGGCCTGGCCCAGCGTCTGCGGTTCGTGGGTCAGCGTGCTCTGGTCCCAGTCGGTGCGCTCGACGATCTGGGTGCCCACCGCCTCGAACAACACCGGCTTCTTGCGCAGGTCGCGGGCCGCTTCGATGGCCGAGACGACCACCGCGACCGCGCCGTCGCACGGGACGTCGCAGTCGTAGAGCCCGAACGGTGTGGTGATCGGCCGCGCGTTGAGGTAGTCGTCCATCGTCATCGGGTCGCGGTAGACGGCCGTCGGGTTCAACGCGGCGTTGGCCCGCTGGTTCAGCGCGATCCAGCCCAACGTCTCCTTGGTCGTCCCGTAGCGGTGGAAGTGCCGCTGCGCATTGAGCGCCAGCGTGTGCGCGGCCGACACCGCACCGAACGGCATCTGCCAGCTGGTGGTGCGCGGCCCGCCCGGGGGAGCGGTCCTGCCCTCCTTGAGCAGCTGGTGGAAGGTGGACTCCCACACCGTGCGGAAGCACAGCACGTGGCGGGCCAGGCCGGCGGCGATGGCGGTCATCGCCGCGATCACCGACCCGCCCGGGCCGAAGGTGTCCATGCCGCCGTTGATCCACGTCGGCCGCAGCCCGAGCGCACCCTCCAGGGCGGTCACCCCGCCCTCGCCCATCCCGGCGGTGTCGAGCCCGGGATAGGTTGCCAGCCCGTCGATGTCGGCCATGGTCAGCCCCGCGTCGGCGACCGCCGCCTGGCACGCGTCGATGGTCAGGGACAACGGCGGCACCATCAACCGCCGACCGATGCGCGACATGCCGATCCCAGTGATCGCCGACTTCTCCTCGAACTTGTCGGTCGTCAGCGGTGGGCGGATGTGCCGGGCGACATCGGTCGGGGCGATCTCGTCGACGGGCAGCGGGCCGGTCCGGGTGTCTCCGGTGGGCCGGAACAGCGGCAGCCAGACGTCCTCGACCTTCTCGAAGGCGACCTCGACCACCTGACCGATCGCCAGTTCGTCGGGATCGCAGTCGATGATGTTGGTGGTCAACCGAACCCGCGGATCCTCCACCAACGCGACCTGGGCGACCACGTACGGCGGCGGCAGGTCGGGAAACCCGAACCGATGATTGACGGTGAACGCCGAGATCGTGGCGCGGCCGGACACGTCGCGCACGCCCATGTTGCGGCTGTGACAGTACCGGCACACCGGCTGCGGCGGGTGGATCAGCGAGTTGCAGTCACCGCACTCCTGGATGCGCAGCACCCCGTCGCCGCCGGCGGTCCAGAAGAATTCGTTCTGCGCGGTGAGCTCGGGCAGCGGTCGGGTCACCGGACGAACTCCGCGACGGCGTCGCTGTCGTTGCGGGGTTCGGGTTCGGTGGCCTCCGGCCGGGCGTCGGGGTGGGCGGTGCCGTCGTCGGACGGACGGCTGGTACCCACCGCGATGATCGCGTGGACCGGGCAGTCGAGCAGGGCGCGCATCACCGCGTCGCGGTCCTTCTCGGCGACGGTGCCGTCGCCGATCAGCGACGCGTAACCCCAGTCGTCGAGCGAGAAGTACTCCGGTGCGTGCTTGGCGCAGATGCCGAAGCCGTCGCACAGGGTCCGGTCCAGCCGAATCCGCAGACCGTCACTCATGGTGAGCCACCGCCTCCACTTCGTAGGGTCGCCGGGCGCGGTAGGCACCGGCGGCGCAGGACGGGCAGTCATTGGCCAGATGACGGGCGACCAGGTCGGGGAACTGCCGCAGCAGGCTGCCCGCGACGTTGGTGGCGCCGTCGAGGGTTCCGCAGGCGCCTCGGCCGCGCAGCACCTCCGACCAGCGCTGCAGCCGGTCCACATCCTCCTGGGTGGCCACCCCGTCGCGCAGGGCCGAGGCCACCGCGGACATCGCGGCGGTTCCGTTGAAGCAGGACCCGCACTGCCCGGCGTTCTCCCGGTCGAAGTACTCCAGCACCGCCGCCGCCACCGCGACCGGGCAGTCGTCGGTGAGGATCGACATCGCACCGCAGCCCAGCGCGGTGCCCAGCCGGCCGATCGCGTCGTGGTCGAGCGTCGCGGTGAGGATGTCGGTGTTGACCAGGCCCGCGAAGTAGCCGCCCATCAGCACTCCGCGCACCTCGCCGGGGTGCACCCCGTGCCGGGCCAGCAGGTCGGAAAACGCTGTGCCGTAGGGGAGTTCGTAGAGCACCGGGGGCCGTCCGGCTCCGGTGACGGTGGCCAGGAAGGTCCCGGGCGAGCTCGCGGTGCCGACGGCGCGGAAGCCGTCCGCGCCGTGCCGCTGGATGTACGGCAGGTGGGCCAGCGTCTCGACATTGCTCACCATGGTCGGCAGCCCGGCGACACCGGATTCGTAGGGCCGCGGCGGCTTGTCGGTCGGCTTGGCCGGCCCGCCGTTGATGCGCCGCACCGCGGCGGTCTCCTCACCGGCGACGTACCCGGCGTCGACGGTGACCAGCTGCACCCCGACATCGCCGAGCACCGCCGGATCCAGTTGGGTCAGCGCGGTGTTCACCGCCGCAGCGGCCTGCTCGTCGGACACGTACACGTAGGCCTGTCGCGCACCGACCAGCGCAGCGGCCAACCGCAGCCCGTCGAGTACCAGATGCGGGCGGTGGCGCAGCAGCCAGCGGTCCTTCACCGACGCCGGCTCGCCCTCCTCGCCGTTGGCGACCACGACGGTCTGTGCGCCGCGCCGGGCGGCATCGCGGACCGTGCGTGCCTTGCGGCCGAAGGGAAACGCCGCACCGCCACGACCGAGCAGACCGGACGAGTCCACCTGATCGAGCAGCGCGTCCGGGTCGTCGAGCGGTCGGTAACCGCCGTCGCGGGTGTAGTCGGCGTAATCCTCGACCGTTCGCAGGCCGGGCCGCAGCAGGCGCGGTGCGCAGCTCGGCCACGCCGTGACGACGAGTTCGGTTGCGGTGGAGGTCATGAGGCCCCCTTTCTGCCCGCGGATAGGCTGACGGACATGAGGACTGCGGTGGTGCGTATCAGCGTCGACCCGTCGGGTGAGCTGACCCGCGAGGAGTTAGCCGCCGGCATCGCACGCCTTCGCGAGTCGGCGGGCGCGGCCGGCTTCGAACTGGTCGAGGACAATCTCGCCCATCTCGCCGAGCTGCCCCCGGCGCGGCGCGAGGTGGAGTTGCTGATGACCGGCGACGACGCCGGCGGGCTGCAGAGCACCGCGCTGGCGCTGTGCCGTGACGCGTTCGGGACCGAACCGGTGCCGGGCGTGGTGACCTTCATCAGCCGCGGCACCGACGACGACGCGCTCGGCGTGCTGGCCGGCTTCGGCCTCACCGGACAGATCGAGCGCATCCCCGGGGACGACGGCTGGGACGTGGTGCACGTGACGCTGCGCCGCGAGGATCTGCAGCGGGTGCCGGAGAGCCGCATCCACACCGCGCTGGAAGCGTCGCTGAACTGTGAGGTGCACATCCACACGACCTGATCCTCTAGTCGGCCAGGAAATCCAGGATCGCCGGTGCGGCCTGCACCCAGGTGTCGAACATGTTGAACCGCTTGACTTTTCCCTGGGCACGGGCCTCGCCGGCGCGTTCCCAGGCGTCCTCCGGCCAGGGTGGGTCGATCAGCGTGGAGCCCTTGATCAGGCAGTGCACCTCCAGCGACGTGCGCTTGGGGTGGTCGAGGTCGTTCTCGCCGCCGCGGATGATCAGCGTGGGCACCTTGATGTTGTCGAACATCTCGTCCTCGACACCCGGGATCGTCTGCCCCGGCTTCGGAACGAAGGCGTTGAGCCAGCGCAGCATCACCTTGAGGAACTCGTCGGGGTCCATCGACAGGAACCGCTCCCGGTTGGCGGGGTTCTCGGCGATGCGCTGCTGCCACTCGTCGACGGCGATCACGCCCCTCATGCCGGCACCGCGGACGGCGAGGATGCTCGGGATGATGTAGTAGGAGCCCAGCACGAACGAGCCGTAGACGCCGCCGACGATGTTCCACACCACGAGCTTCCGGACGATCTCCGGATACAGCATGGTGGTGAGCATCGAATCACGCGCGCCGCCGGAGCCGCCCGCGATGATGCACGGCCCGATGTCCAGACCGGTGATCAGCGCGTGCAGGGTCTCGGCCCGCATATGCGATTCGCTCTGGCCGTAGAACTGCACATCGGACTTGCCGCAGTTAGGCCGGTCCCACAGCAGCACCCGATAGCCGCCCTTGACCAGTTCGCGGGCCAGTGGACGCAGTCCCTCGATGTCCTTGCTGAACCGTCCGCCCGGCGTGAGAGCGATGAAATCGCCTTCTTTGCCGAGGATTTCGTATACCACTCGGCCGCCGCGGTATTCGAAGACCTTCTCGCCGCGCTTGAGCGTCGGCCCCAGCTTCGTCGGCGCGCTCACCGCATCACCTCTCTCGGGTGCCCGATCCCTGCACCCGGACGACGTCGGCGGGTCATGCCTGAACCAGCACCTGATTGCCGACCACCCGTACCGGGTAGGTTCGGATGCTCCACTCCGGTTTCACCGCGGTGGTTCCGGTGGCCAACTCGAACCCCCACTGGTGCCACGGGCAGTAGATGTATTCCATGTCGCGGACCATCACCGCGTCGCCCGGCACGCTCTCGTCGACGACCGTGCGGCCGCGGGGGCGGCCGGAGCACAGCGGACCCCCTTCGTGCGGACAGTAGTTGGCGATCGCATAGAACTTGCCGTTGACGTTGTAGACCCCGACGCCGTGGCGGCCGATCGGCACCAGCTTGTGAGTGCCCGGCGGGATCTCGTCGACGGTGGCGACGACGTGCTCGCGGCCCTGGGCCAGCCTCTTCTGGCCGTCCGCCAATCGCTTCTGTTCGCTCATGTCCTCAGAACACCCGTGTCTGTCCCTCGAGCACCGGCACGGTCTCCGGCAGGTGGTAGGTCTCGATGCCGTTGCGGAACATCACCGCCTCGCGGGCGTGTTCGGGCAGGTGCTTGACCAGCCACCGGGGATCGTCGAACGTCCAGTGCGGGTAGTCGCTGCTGTAGAGCAGGATTTTCTCGCACTCCATCCACTCGAAGGCCCGCATCAATTCGGTCTTGTCCTCGGGGTAGTCCAGCGGCTGAGTGGTGAACTTGATGTGTTCCTTGACGTATTCGGACGGTTTGCGCTTGATGTCGACCCACGACTTGCGCGCCTCGTAGATGGCGTCCATCCGCCACATCAACGGCAGGATCCAGTTGAAGGCGTGCTCCACCAGGACGATCCGCAGGGTCGGGTACCGGTCGAACACCCCGTCGAAGATCAGGCTCATCACCTGGTTCACGGCCAACAGCGAGTAGGTGACCATGAAATCGTGGTTGTAGCTGGGGAATCCGACCGGCGGGATGGGCAGCTCTTCGTGGTGGCTGCGGGACAGATGGCAGCTGACCGTCAGATTGTGCTTGGTCGCGGCCTCCCAGATCGGGTTGTACTTCGGGTCACCCCACGCCGGCCGCGGTTCGGCCTTGATCAGGATCTGCGCCATGTAGGGGTGGCCGGCCCAGCGCTCGATCTCGCGGGCGGCGTCGTGGGGAGACTCGATCGCCACGCAGATCGATCCGCGCCAGCGCTCGTGCCAGTTGTTGTGGCTGTCCAACCAGTGGTTGGCCTGCCACTCGTTGAGCGCGACGTTGATCGCGTGGTTGACCTCCGGGAACCGGGCCGGATAGGCCGCCGGCTCCAGGATCGCGATATCGGCGCCGGCCTCCATGATCAGCTGTTTGAACATCAGATCCGGGTCGCTGCCGGCGAACTCGCCGTCGGGCGGGAAGGTGTCCACCCGCATGGCATAGGCGTGCGCGTAGTCGGGCGCGTCGTAGTAGATCTGCTCGCCGATCTTGCGCGGCAGGAAGTACTTGCTGCGCCACGGCTCGGGGATGTACTGCGCCAGCACCCCGCTCTTGGGAACCGGGTGCACGTCGGAGTCGACGCAACGCACCGCAATGCGTTCGGCGGCCGGCTTCCGCTCGTTCACTGTCACCGTCATCGTGGCCTCCCTGATCGCAGGTCTTTTCTCACTGTGCGCCGACTTCGGCCGCCACGTCTATGCCGTAGAGCTCCGCGGCGTTGCGCCAGCAGAGCCGGTCGCGCTGTTCCTCGGAGTAGGACGACGGGACGCGCAGGTCGTTGAGCTGCCAGTGCGGGTAGCTCGACCCGTACATCACCATCTTGTCCTTGCCGGTGAAGCCGAACCATTCGCCGGCGTAGTCGACGTCACCCGGTCCGTCGAACACCCCCTGGACGAAGTAGGTGTGGCCCGGCAGGTAGTCACTGGGGATGCGCGGCGCCCAGGGCGTCTGCTCGAGGTGGGGGCGGCCGAAGCAGTCCATCCGCCAGATGAACGGGGTCAGCAGGTCGGCCGCGCCGTCGGCCCAGACGAACTTCAGATCGGGCAGCCGCTCGAACACGCCCTCCACGATGAGGTTCATCAGGTGGTAGATGTAGTTGAGCGCCATGAACCCGACGTAGTTCTCGTACGTGCGGGGCACGCCCGAGGGCGTGGGAGCGAACTGCACACCTGCGCCCACTTCGATGTGCACCGCGACCGGCAGTCTGGTCTCGACCGCGGCCTCCCAGATCGGCCAGTACTGCGGCTTGCCGTACAGTTCGCGGGACTGCAGCGGGATCCCGATCTGCACCACCCGTGGGTGGTCGGCGTACTTGCGGATCTCGCGCAGGGCGCCGGCGACGTCGTCGGGATTGACCCGGATGGTGCCGCGGAACCGGTCGGCATAGGAGTTGTTGTCCAGCCAGCGGGTCACCATCATCTCGTTGTGCGCCGCGGCGATCGCGGTGCCCAGATGGCGGTCGGGCATGATCCCGCGCGTCATCGGGTGCAGGATCGCGACGTCCACGCCGCGTTCCTCGAAGAGTTGGGATCCGACAAACTCCGGATCGGAGCCCGGATAGCGACCGTCGGCGTCGGTGCCGGGGGCGTACTCGCCGCCGGGGGCGCCGTACCAGTCCATCTCGTAATCGGGGAACCCGCGGCTCTTGAACGGCTCGCGGAGGAAGCTGCGCAGGTCCTTGTTGGACTTGCTGAAGATGTGCACGCTCGCGTCGATGACGGGGGTCCGGGTCCCGTCCGGGTGTTGCATCACCAAGGCTGTCCTCCGATCCCGACGGCGGCGCGCGAACCCACGCCCGCGCGAGGCGCCGGATGGTTATCAGTGTAAAGCGTTGTTCTTCAATCGCAAGAATCTAGTTCTCGATAAGTCGGCGAGATTTCTCGCAGGTCGCCGGGCGGCCCCGGAGCGCGGTCGGGCCGGCGCCGGGGGAACCGCGTAGTCCGATACCGAGAACAATTACAGCCATGTACGAGAATGTTATTCTCCAGCTACCGACGACCCCCGGAGGATCTGGTGTTACTGGAGTTCGATGCCGATCAGCGACTGTGGCAGGAGACGGTCCGCGACGCCGTGGCCAAACAGTGTCCGCCGACGCTGGTGCGCAGCATCGCCGAGGATCCGGAAGCCGACCCGACCCCGCTGTGGAAGACCTACGTCGAGGCGGGATGGACCGAGTTGGCCGACCCGGACAACGCCGTCGAGCTGGCGATCGTGCTCGAGGAACTCGGCCGCGCCACCGATCCGACGCCGTTTCTGGCGACGCTGACGCAGTTCGCGCCGCTGGCCGGCGACCGCTACGACCCGCAGCAGGCCGGCGCGGCGGTGTACGAGGGAGTGTCCGCCCGCCGTGACCCCGACGGGTGGGTGCTCAGCGGCACGGCACGCCACGTGCTCGACGGCGATCGGGCCGAGCGTCTGGCGGTGGTCACCGACGCCGGGGTGTTCATCGTCGACGCCGGCCAGGTGGCCGCCCGGCGGTACTCGGTGTTCGATCCCGTTCTGCACGTCGCCGAGGTGACCTTCGCCGGGGTTTCGGTGCCGGATTCCGCGCGGATATCGGTCGCCGGCAGCGCAGGCCGCGTCGACGCGTATGTGGAGCGTGCCCGCCACGTGGCGCTGACGGGCATGGCGATCCACATGGTCGGCGCCTGCCAGCGCATCCTCGACCTGGTGCTCGAGCACGTCAAACAACGCCACCAGTTCGGGGTGCCGATCGGTTCGTTCCAGGCCGTGCAGCACAAGGCCGTCGACATGCACGTCGCGATCGAACGGGCCCGCGCCCTGTCCTATTTCGCGGCGTTGACCATCGCCGAGGACGATCCGCGGCGCCGGTTGGCGGCCGCGATGGCCAAGGCGTCGGCGGGGGAGTGCCAGGCGCTGGTGTTCCGCCACGGTGTGCAGTTGTTCGGCGCCATGGGGTTCACCTGGGAGAACGATCTGCAGTTCGCGCTCAAACGCGCCAAGGCCGGCGAGCACATGCTGGGTGGTGCTGCCGAGCATCGCGCGGTCATCGCCGAGGAGTACCGGGAATTCCTATGAAGCTGACATTCGATCCTGACGTCGAGCAGTTCCGCGCGGAGTTCCGCGCCTTCCTCGACGAACATCTGCCGCCCGAGGCCGCCACCCTGGAACGGCCGAGGTCGGTGTCGCACATGCCGCAGTGGGCCCGCGACTGGCAGCGGCTGCTGTTCGACAACGGTTGGCTGCTGCCGGCGCAGCCACCGGAGTTCGGCGGGCGCAACGCGACGGTGCTGCAGCAGTTCGTCCACCTCGAGGAGTTGTGCCGCCGCCGCATCTACCACAGCTTCAACCCGCAGGGTGTCAACATCGTTGCAGCGTCGCTGCTTTCGTTCGGAACCGAGGAGCAGAAGCATCGCTGGGCGGTGCCGGTGCTCAAGGCCGAGATGACCGCGTCGCTGGGCATGAGCGAGCCCAGCGCCGGATCCGACCTGGCCTCGTTGCGGACCCGTGCCGAACTGCGGGGCGATCACTTCGTGGTCAACGGGCAGAAGGTGTGGACCTCCGGCGCACACGACGCCGACTTTCTACTCGCGTTCGTGCGCACCGACCCGGACGCGCCGAAACACAAGGGCATCAGCGCGCTGATCATCCCCGCCGACACCCCGGGGGTGGTGTGCCGGCCGTTCGCCGACATGTGCGGTCCGGACAATCTGGACTTCAACGAGGTGTTCTTCACCGACGCGAAGGTGCCGGCGGAGAACCTGGTCGGCCCGCTCAACGAGGGCTGGAAGGTGGCCAACGGGTCGCTCGGCCACGAACGCACGATGATGTGGCTCGGGTTCGCCGACCGGATCCACAACATGATCACCGATTTCACGCCGCGCACCGAACTGGAACGCGACCAGTTCGCCACCACGATCATGGACTACCAGGCGTTGCGCGCGATGGGCTCGGCGGCGCTGGCCCGCGCCGCCCGTGGTGAGGCGGACACCGCCTCGGTGTCGGTGCTCAAACTGTTCGGTTCGGAGGCCGAACGCAACGCCATGGAGAACGCCCTGACCGCCGCGGGCGCCGACGGCCTGATCCATCCGACGATGACCGGGCCGTACGAGCACATGAACCTCGACCACTACTTCGCCAGCTGGTTCGAGCGGTACGCCCGCAGCTTCGGCGGCACCATTGCCGGCGGCACCTCGGAGATCCAGCGCAACATCATCGCCACCCAGGTGCTCGGGCTGCCGCGGCGCTGAGCCGCCCGGACACATCGGATTTCCACGGCGCCCGCGAACTCGCTGCCAGCGATACGGTGGCGGGCATGGCGGATGTGACGCGCTGGCCGGCGCACCGGTTGGCCGCCGCCCTGCGCCGCGGCGAGGTGTCGAGCCGGGAGGCGCTCGAGCAGTACCTGGCGCGGGTCGAGTCGGCGAACCTGGGGCTCAACGCCGTCGTGACCCTCGACGTCGACGGCGCGCGGCGGGCTGCCGACGCCGCCGATGCGGCGCGGGCGCGTGGCGAGCTCACCGGAGCGCTGCACGGTGTGCCGATGACGGTCAAGGACACCTTCTGCACCGCCGGCCTGCGCACCACCTGCGGCGACCCGGAGTGGGACCACGTCCCCGAGCGGGACGCCGAGGCGGTGCGCCGACTGCGCGGTGCGGGCGCGGTGATCTTCGGCAAGACCAACACGGCACGGCGCGCCGCCGACTGGCAGACGGTCAACCCGTTGTTCGGCGCCACCAACCATCCCCGAGACCGCGCGCGTAGTCCGGGCGGATCGTCGGGCGGTGCGGCCGCCGCCCTCGCCGCGGGAATGACCGCGCTGGAGTTGGGCAGTGACGTCGCGGGGTCCATCCGGTTGCCGGCGGGCTGGTGCGGGGTGTGCGGGCACAAGCCGAGCTGGGGAATCGTCCCGCAGCGGGGGCATTTGCCGCCGCCGCCGGGCACGCTGGGCCGCCGTGATCTCAACGTGGTGGGCCCGATGGCCCGCGCCGTCGCCGACCTGGACCTTGCGCTCGGCGTGCTGGCCGGCCCGGCGCAGCCGGACGCCGTCGGGTGGCGCCTCGAGTTGCCGCCGCCCCGGGCCGCGGCGCCGGCCGAGTTCCGGCTGGCCGCCTGGCTGGACGATCCGCAGTACCCGGTGGAGCCCGAGGTGCGCGCGGTGACCGAGGCGGCGATCACCGCCCTGATGCGGGCCGGCGTGCGGATCGTCGACCGGCATCCCGACCTGCCGCTGGCCGAAGCGGTTGGGCTGCACCAGATCCTGCTGTATCCGCTGATGGATCCCGATGCGGACCTCACCGTGCGGCAGTGGTTGGCCGCCGATGAGCGGCGCCAGCGGGTGCGTGCCCGGCTGGACGCGTTCTTCGCCGAGGTCGACGCGCTGCTCACCCCGGTGGCGGTGACCGCCGCGATCCGCCACGACCACAGCGAGCCGTTCTCGGAGCGGATGCTGCCGTCGGCGCGCGGCGACCGGCCGTATCTCGACCTCTTCGGCTGGCTCAGCCTGGCCTCGGTGGCCTATCTGCCCGCGACCGTGGTGCCGGTGGGCCAGACCCCCGACGGGCTACCGGTCGGGCTGCAGATCATCGGCAACTATCTGCACGACCGCACCACACTGGCGGTCGCGCGAGCCGTCGAGGAGGTACTCGGCACCGGCTCGTAGGCCCGCAGGCGGGGTGTCCTGCGCGGCGGGTGCCTCACAACCGCTGCAGCGCGAACGTCCAGAACTGGGTGCCCGGCGGGCCGCCGAAACATCCCACGTCGTAGACCGATTCGATGGTCCCGGTCAGCGAGTTCTCATCCCAGGTGTAGGTCTCGCGGGTGGGCATCGTATGCCCGGGGCACTGCAGTCCGTCGGGCACGTCGACGGTCATCGAGTAGCGGCCGTCGCGCAAGTAGGCCCGGCCCTGGTAGTAGGCATAGAACTTCAGCCGCGGGCGGGCCCGGATGTCCACACAGTCCGGCGCCCGGTCCGGCAGACAACCCGACACGAACCACAGCCACGACGCCCGGTCGTAGCGGTTGGTCAGCAGGTCGTAGTTGCCGAGCCTCATCACGGCCCCGGCGGGCGGCGCGATCGCCACCGCGGAAGCGGCCAGGGCGACCGCGGCGACGAGTGCTTTCAGGGCTCTCACCAGCCTGCCTCCGTTCTCACCCGAACGACGGAATAATCCAACCACCCGTCACCAGTCGATGACGGCCATTTCCTTGCGTTCGGTGATCGGCCGGGCGAGTTCCTGCTCGTCGCAGATGCGTTGCAGCCGCTCCAGCGTCTCGTCCAGGCCGGGGCCGAGGCGCGGGCCCGGGGTGAACGTCGCGGGCAGATGCTGCATGCCCTGAATGACGCCGATGGTCTCGTAGTGGACCGTGCCCTCGGGATCGCACACGTAGTCCGGCATGCGGTCCAGCACCGCGGTCAGCATGGACTTGAACAGCATCCGCGCGACATTCGACCCGACACACCGGTGCACGCCGATGCCGAAGCTGAAGTGCCGGTTGCCCTTTCGGTCCAGGATTATCTCGTTCGGGCGCTCGAACACCTCCGGGTCGCGGTTGGCCATCGCCCAGGACAGCCACAGCCGTTCCCCCTCCTTGAACCGGGTGCCCTCGACCTCCACGTCCGCCGAGAAGGTCCGCCCGTCACCGGGTGCCGGGGTGAAGTAACGCAGGAACTCCTCGGTGGCCGGATCAAGCAGGGTGTCGCGTTCCCGGCTGAGCCGTTCGCGCTGATCGGGGTGCTCGCCGAGCCACTCCAGCGCGTGCGCGGTGAGCGCGGTGGTGGTGTCGAACCCACCACCGATGATCAGACCCAGATTGCCGAGGATCTCCAAATCGGGCGCCGGTTCGCCGTCGATGCGCAGCTGCAGCAACGCGTTCACCAGACCCGGCCGCGGATTCTCGCGGATCTCGATCATGTTGTTGACCAGGTCGATGCCCATCTCGCGGTGCATCTGGTTGACCTTCTCGCGCTCCGGCGAGTGCTCCGGCGTGTACACCGACGCGTGGGTGGGTTCGCTGTAGAGGGCCCACTTCTTCAGCGGGATGCCCATCATCGCCAGCGTGAACACCGCCGGAACCACGTTGGCCAGGTCGTCGACGAAGTCGATGCGGCCCGATTCGATGTGCTCGTCGATCGCGGCCCGGGTGATCTCGTCGATGAACGGCTTCCAGCGCTTGATCGCGGCCGGCGACAGATAGGGATTGAGCGCGCCGCGGTAGATACTGTGCTCGGGCTCGTCCATCTCCAGGATGCCGCCCCGAACCGTGGTTGCCCGGCTGGCCTTCGGGATGGTGATGCCCTGATACGGCGTCTGGCCGGTGATGTCGTGATAGTTCGACACCGCCGGGCAGCGGGCGAGTTCGAACACCGCCTTGCTGCTCGCGGCCACCCAGTGCCCGCCGTAGGTGTCGGTCCAGGCGATCGGGCACTTGGCGTGCATCTCCCGGGTGATCTTCTCGAACTGCAGCCGGTACTCCGGTGTGTGCCGGTCGAAGTGGTAGTAGCGGTTCTTCTTCCGGTCGTCGTCGGCGGCGGGTCCGCCGCCTGCGGCGTCGTCGACGAGTCTCAACGGCTGTCTCCCTGTCGTGTCATGTCGGATGGGCTCATTTCCTCGATGGAGATCGCCTGCTCCGGACAGGACTGCGCGGCCTCGCGGACCGCGTCCTGCAGTTCGGGTGGGACAACCTCGCTCACCGGTGACGAGGTGCCGTCAATCTCGCTGAGCTGGAACGCATCCGGCGCGATCATCGAGCACAGCGTGTGCCCCTGGCAGCGGGTCGAATCGACAAAGACCTTCACGGTGTTCTCCTTGTGCGCCGTCAGATGTGGAAGTCGTACCACTTCAGGTAGCCGCCGGCGTCCACCCGGATCTGCATACCGGTGACGTAGCGGGCCTCGTCGGAGGCCAGCCACAGCACCGCGTTGCTGATGTCGATCGGTTCGATCCACGGCACCTTCATCGCCTGCTGGACGTAGAAGACCGGTTCGGCGTCGACGAGGGTCGGGTGTTCGAGGTCGGGCCGGAACGAGCGGTACATCGGCTCGCTCTGCAGCATGTCGGTGTTGCAGTTGGTCGGGTGGATCACGTTGGCCCGGATGCCGCGCGGAGCGAGTTCGGTTGCCAGGTCATGCACGTACGCAGACAGCGCCCGCTTGCTGTGCACATACGCCATGCCGCCGGGATCGTTGCCCGGATCCGGCTTGGCGTGGGTGTCCATCAGCGCCGCGGTGGAGCCGGTGGCCACGATCGACGCGCCTTCTTTCAGGTGGGGGAGTGCGACGTTGATCGCGTTGATGGTGCCGACCAGGTTGGTATTGATGACGTCGACCCAAGCCTGAAGGGGTGGTTGGCCTTTCATGCCGGCTACCCCGGCCTGTGCGACGACGATGTCGAGGTGCCCGAACTGTGCCAGCCCCTCCTCGAGCGCCTTGCGCAGCTGGGCGGCCTCGCGGACGTCGGCCTGGGCGGTGTAGACGCTGCGGCCGGTCTTCTCGACGAGCTTGGCGGTCTCCTCGAGGTCCTCCGGGGTGGCCATCGGGTAGCCGATCGACGGGATGTCCTGGCACAGGTCGACCGCGATGATGTCGGCGCCCTCCTCGGCCAGGCGTACCGCGTGGCTACGCCCCTGTCCGCGGGCGGCGCCGGTGACGAACGCGACCTTTCCTTGTACTCGTCCCACTGCAGTGTCCTTTCTTGTCTGCCGGGCGCTGTCGTTCCGCGCGAACGGGTGGATGACTTCAGGTGTTGCGGCCGCCGTTGACGCCCAGGATCTGTCCGGTGATGTAGCCGGCTTCTTCGGAGATGAGGAAGGCGCACGCCGCGGCGATGTCCTCGGGTTTGCCGATGCGGCGCACCGGGGTGCTGGCGATGCTCTCCTCGACCTTGACGTACCCGCGTTCGGCCGACTTGCGCAGCATCGGGGTGTCGATGAAGCCGGGCGGGACCGCGTTGACCGTGATGCCGGCCGGCCCGTATTCCAGCGCAAGGGATTTGGTCAACCCGTTGACCGCGGACTTGGCCGCGACGTACGGGGACATGTACGGCTGACCCGAATGCGTGCTCGACGACGAGATGTTGACGATGCGACCCCAGCCCGCCTCGATCATGTCGGGCAGAACGGCCTGCACACAGTGGAAGACGCCGTTGAGGTTCACGTCGATGACGCGTTGCCAGTCGTCGAACGTGATATCGGTGAACCGCCGGAACATCTCCAGGCCCGCGGCGTTCACCAGCACCGTGATCGGGCCGTACTTCTCCCGCGCGGCGCCGACCGCCTCCTCGACCTGGGCGCGGTTGGTGACGTCGGCGACGAAGCCGGCCTCGTCGTCGCCCGGCTTGAGGTCCAGCACCGCGACGTTGAGGCCGTCGGCTCGCAGTCGCCGCACGACCGCCTGACCGATACCGGAGCCCCCTCCGGTCACGATGGCGGTCTTCACCACGCCCCCTGCGGGTCCATCGGGAGCCACTCCTGGCGGTCATCCATCAAGAATCGTCCTTCCGATAATGAGAACCGTACTCTCGCAATCTGCAACTCCGCAAGACAAGTGCGGGTTGTGATTCGCATCGATGAGACGTTGCGGCGGTGATTGTCGCAGCTTTCTCGCAGGCAGATGGGGATCCCACGCATTCTCTTGAGTTCTCTTAGGGTGAATGTATGATTCGCCGGTGATGAGAATGAAGTTTCCATCACACTAGCTGCACCGGGCACATCGACTGGCGCGGACCGACGTGGGGTGTCGCGGCGCACTGAGGAGGACGATGCAGGAGACGACGAACGCCGCGGCGGGCGGCACCGCCACCGATTCCGCGGGCGGCGCCGACCGGCGGCTGTTGATCGACGGCAAGCTCATCGAGACGGCGCGGACGTATCCGTCACTGAACCCGGCGACCGGGCAGGTGCTCGGTTACGCGCCGGACGCCACGGAGCAGGACGCGCGGGCCGCGGTCGCCGCCGCACGACGGGCGTTCGACGAGACGACGTGGTCGACGGACAGGGAGTTCAGGATCCGCTGCCTCGAGCAGTTCCACCGGGCGCTGCTGGACCATCGCGACGAGCTGGCGAAGCTGACCATCGCCGAGGTCGGGGCCACCGAGGCGCTGTGTCAGGGAGCGCAGCTCGATCAGCCGATCGACATCGTGCGCTACTACGCCGATCTGCTCAAGACGTATCCGCTGACCGAGGATCTGGGCAACATCGAGAGCCGCGGCATGCAGCACCACCGCTGGGTGGAGAAGGAAGCCGCCGGCGTGGTGGCCGCGATCATCGCGTACAACTACCCGAATCAGCTCGCGCTGGCCAAACTCGGCCCGGCGCTGGCCGCCGGCTGCACCGTCGTGCTCAAGGCCGCCCCGGACACCCCGCTGATCACGCTCGCGCTGGGTGAGTTGATCGCCGAACACACCGACATCCCGCCGGGGGTGGTCAACGTGCTCAGCGGTGCGGCCCCGGAGGTTGGCGAGGTGCTGACCCGCAGCCCGGATGTCGACATGGTGACGTTCACCGGGTCGACGGCGACCGGGCGGCGCATCATGGCGGCCGCGAGCGAGACCGTCAAGCGGGTCTTCCTCGAACTCGGCGGCAAGTCGGCCGCGATCGTGCTCGACGACGCCGACTTCAACACCGCCGCGTTGTTCACCGCGTTCTCGATGGTCACCCACGCCGGGCAGGGGTGTGCGCTGACCTCGCGACTGCTGGTGCCGCGCAGCCGCCACGACGAGATCGTCGAGCTGGTCAAGAACAACTTCGGTCTGGTCCGGTACGGCGATCCCGCCGACCCGTCGACCTACATGGGGCCGCTGATCAGCGAGCGGCAGCGGGACAAGGTCGACGGCATGGTCAAACGCGCGGTCGAGGCGGGCGCGACGCTGGTCACCGGGGGAGAGAAGGTCGATCCGGGCTTCTTCTACACGCCCACGCTGTTGACCGACGTGGACCCCGACAGCGAGATCGCCCAGGAGGAGGTGTTCGGCCCGGTGCTCGTCGTCATCGCCTACGACGATGACGACGACGCGGTGCGTATCGCCAACAACTCCATCTACGGCCTGTCGGGTGCGGTGTTCGGCAGCGAGCAGCGGGCACTCGCCGTCGCGCGCCGGATCCGAACCGGGACCTTCTCGATCAACGGCGGCAACTACTTCAGCCCGGACAGCCCGTTCGGTGGCTACAAGCAGTCCGGCATCGGCCGCGAGATGGGCAAGGCGGGACTCGAGGAGTTCCTGGAAACCAAGACGTTCGCGACGGTGGTGAACGCATGAGCGCGCCGCTGGAAGGCATCCGAGTTCTCGAAGTCGCCATGTACGGCTTCGTGCCGTCGGCCGGCGCGGTGCTGCGCGAGTGGGGCGCCGACGTGATCAAGGTCGAGCACGCGGTCACCGGCGACCCGCAACGCGGCCTGCGCCAGACCGGGCTGCTGCGGGTCGAGGGCGATCCGAACCCGAACATCGAGCACGCCAACCGCGGCAAGCGCAGCATCGGTCTCGACATCGGCCTGCCCGAGGGGCGCGAGATTCTGCTGGAGCTGGCAAAGCGTTCCGACGTCTTTCTCACCAGCTTCCTGCCCGGCCACCGGAAGCGGTTCGGCATCGACGTCGACGACATCCGGGCGGTCAACCCGCAGATCATCTACGCCCGCGGTAGTGCCCTGGGTCCACGCGGCGCGGAGGCGGGCAAGGGCGGCTACGACATGACCGCGTTCTGGTGCCGCGCCGGAACGGCGGCGACCATCACTCCGCCCGGCACCCCGGGGATGGTGGGCCCGCCCGGGCCGGCGTACGGCGACACCATCTCCGGCACCAACCTCGCCGGCGGGATCGCCGCCGCCCTGCTCAAACGGGAACGCACCGGCGAACCGTCGGTGGTCGACGTGTCGCTGCTGGGCAGCGGGCTGTGGTCGCTGGGCCACACCGTGGCGTTGACCAACCACCTCGGACAGCGGATGGAGGCCTTCCCCCCGGGCGTGCACGGATCCCCGATCAACCCGCTCGTTGGGCTGTACCCGACCGCCGACGACCGCTACATCTCGTTCGTGATGATGCAACCCACCAAGTTCTGGGCCGACGTCTGCCGGCACATGGATCTGGAGGAGTACATTGACGATCCGCGATTCGCCACCGCCGAGGCGATCGCGGAGAACACCGAGCTGGCCACCGAGATCCTCAAGGAGGCGATGAGCAAGCGGACGCTGGCCGAGTGGACCGAGCGGTTTCAGACCCTGGCCGGTCCGTGGGCGCCGGTGCAGGACACCCTGCAGGCGGCGCAGGACCCGCAGATCCGGGCCAACGAGTACATCGTGCAGGCGGGTGAACTCGAATTGGTCGCGAACCCGGTGCAGTTCGATGTCAAGGCTCCCGAAACGGGTCCGGCGCCCGGTTTTGCGGAGCAAACTGACGAAATATTGCTGGAACTCGGCTTGGATTGGGATCGCATCATCGAGCTGAAAACCGCCGGCGCCGTTACCTGAAATCGCAGAGGTCGTCCAGAGAGGTCGTATGCCTTACGTCGCTTCGATCGGCACCCGCCTGTCGTGTTGGGGACCGCCCAACGCGCGGATGAGCGGTATCGACGAGCACGTGACGACTCTCGCGGTCCGCGGCAGCGGCGCGGCCGAGCGCGTCGAGATGCTCGGTCGTGAGTTACCGCCGACCGAGGCCAGCAACGCCGCCGAGCCGTCGGCCCGGCTCGGTCGGCCGACAGCGGTCGCAGCTGTGACGATCCCGGAAGGAGCCCGACGTGGCGGTTAAGGGGCCGGAGCGATGGTCGGTGGGGCTGCCGCCGATCCGCAATCTGTCGGGACCGATGCAGGCCGTCGGCGGCTTCTTCGCGATGTCGGCCGATGCGGTGCGGTTCGTGTTCCGGCGGCCGTTTCAGTGGCGCGAGCTGCTGGAGCAGTGCTGGTTCATCGCCCGGGTGGCGTTGGCGCCGACGCTGCTGGTGGCGATCCCGTTCACGGTGCTGATCAGCTTCACCCTCAACATCCTGCTGCGGGAGTTGGGGGCCGCCGACCTGTCCGGGGCCGGGGCGGCATTCGGCGCGGTGACCCAGGTGGGCCCGATGGTCACGGTGCTGATCGTGGCGGGTGCCGGGGCGACGGCGATCTGCGCCGATCTGGGGTCGCGCACCATCCGCGAGGAGATCGACGCGATGGAGGTGCTGGGTATCAACCCGGTGCAGCGCCTGGTGACACCGCGGATGCTGGCATCGGCGGTGGTGGCGCTGCTGCTCAACAGCCTGGTGGTGATCATCGGGATCGTCGGCGGCTACACGTTCTCGGTGTTCATCCAGGACGTGAACCCGGGGGCGTTCGCCGCCGGCATCACGTTGTTGACCGGGGTGCCCGAGGTCATCATCTCCTGCGTCAAGGCCACGTTGTTCGGCCTGATCGCCGGGCTGGTCGCCTGCTACCGCGGGTTGATCATCACCGGGGGCGGCGCCAAGGCGGTCGGTAATGCGGTCAATGAGACGGTGGTGTACGCGTTCATGGCGTTGTTCGTCATCAACGTGGTGGTCACCGCCATCGGTATCCGGATGACGGCGGGTTAGGCGGTCGGGATGGGCACGCTCACGATTCTGCGGTCGACATACCCGCGCTTCACCCGCACCGTACGCCGGCCCGTCGACGCGCTGGGCACCATCGGCGACCACATGCTCTTCTACCTGCGGGCGCTCGGCGGTGTGCCGCACGCGGCGCTGCACTTCCGCACCGAGATCATCCGGTTGGTCGCCGAGATCTCCATGGGCGCGGGCACGCTCGCGATGATCGGCGGCACCGTGGTCATCGTCGGGTTCCTGACCCTGGCGGCGGGCGGCACGCTCGCGGTGCAGGGTTATTCCTCGCTGGGCGATATCGGCATCGAAGCGCTGACCGGGTTCCTGGCCGCGTTCATCAACGTGCGCATCTCCGCGCCGGTGGTCGCCGGGATCGGGCTGGCGGCCACGTTCGGTGCCGGGGTGACCGCGCAGCTGGGTGCCATGCGGATCAACGAGGAGATCGACGCCCTGGAGTCCATGGCGATCCGGCCGGTGGAGTACCTGGTCTCCACCAGGATCGTCGCGGGCATGCTGGCGATCACGCCGCTGTACTCGATCGCGGTGATCCTGTCGTTCGTGGCAAGCCAATTCACCACCGTGGTGTTGTTCGGCCAGTCCGGAGGTCTGTACCACCACTATTTCGACACCTTCCTCAACCCGATCGATCTGCTGTGGTCGTTCCTGCAGGCGATATTGATGGCGATCACGATCCTGCTGATCCACACCTATTTCGGCTACTTCGCCAGCGGTGGTCCGTCGGGGGTGGGCACGGCTGTGGGGAATGCGGTGCGCACCAGCCTGGTCGTCGTGGTGTCGGTGACGCTGCTGGTGTCGCTGTCCATCTACGGTTCCAACGGCAACTTCAACCTGTCCGGATAGGGCCGCAACGACTATGAAAAGCAGTGTGATACGCCCGCTGACGGGTCTGGCGATGGTCGTCTCCATCGCGGCGATCATCGCGCTGGCGATCAGCCTGTTCCGCGGCAGTTGGGCCGACACCGTGCCGGTCACCGTGATCGCCGACCGCGCCGGGCTGGTGATGAACCCCGACGCGAAGGTCAAGATGCGTGGGGTCCAGGTCGGCCGGGTGTCCTCGATCGAACCGCGGCCCGACGGCACCGCCGCGCTGCATCTCGCGGTGGATCGCTCTGCGCTGAACCTGATTCCGGACAACGTCACGGTCGATATCACCTCCTCGACGGTGTTCGGAGCGAAGTTCGTGCAGTTGGTCCCGCCGCCGACCCCGTCGTCCGGACGGCTGCGCCCCGGTCAGGAGATCCCGGCCCAGCACGTCATGGTCGAGGTGAACACGGTCTTCCAGAAGCTGGTGAACGTGCTGGACAAGATCGATCCCGCACAACTCAACGAGACGCTGGGCGCGATCGCCACTGCGTTCAACGGCCGTGGTGACCAGATCGGGCAGACCCTGGTGGACCTCAACGCGGTGCTGGCCGAACTCGAACCCAGTCTGCCGAACCTGGCGCACGACATCGAGACGTCGGTGCCGATGCTGACCGCCTACGGCGACGCCGCGCCGGATCTGGTCGACACCGTCCGGCACTCGACGCAGATCGGCAACTCGATCGTCGACCAGCAGCGCAACCTCGATCGATTCCTGGTCAGCACAATCGGGTTGGCCGACGCGGGTAACGACGTGATCGGCGGCAACACCGACGCGCTGGCCGAGGTCATCCACCTGCTGGTGCCGACGTCACGGTTGCTCTACCTGTATCGCCAATCCCTCTGGTGCGGCATCGGGGGGCTGGTGCCGTTCGCGAAGGCGCCACCGCTGTACTCGGGCGTGGTCGTGAGCGCCGGTCTGACCCTGGGCGTCGAGCGGTACCGCTATCCGCGGGACCTGCCCAAGGTCGCCGCCTCCAGCGGCGGCGCGGACTACTGCGACGAGCTGGGGTTGCCGGAACTGCCGCCAGAGTTCGTTCCGCCGCTGATCGTCGGCGACGTCGGTGCGAACCCGGCCCAGTACGGAAACGCCGGGATTCTGCTGAACTCCGACGCGCTGAAGAACTGGTTGTTCGGACCGCTCGACGGCCCGCCGCGCAACACCGCACAGATCGGAATGCCGGGATGACACGATCAACAGCGACGCTGATCAAGTTCTCGATCTTCGGTGTCGTCATGGCGCTGTTGACGGCGTTCCTGTTCGTCGTCTTCAGCGAGTCGAGAACCGGTGCGACATATGAGTATTCGGCGATCTTCGAGAACGCCTCACGGCTCAAGGAGGGCGATACGGTCCGGATCGCCGGCATCCGGGTCGGCACCGTGCGCAAGGTCGCGCTGCAGCCAGACCGCAAGGTACTGGTGAAGTTCGACGCCGACCGCAGCACCAGGCTGACCGCCGGCACCGAGGCGGTGATCCGCTACCTGAACCTGGTGGGCGACCGCTACCTCGAACTGGTCGACTCGCCGGACGAGGCGAACGAGCTCCTGCCGCCGGGGGCGGTTATCCCCGAGTCGCGCACCACCCCGGCGCTGGATCTCGATCTGCTGCTCGGTGGGCTCAAACCGGTGCTGCAGGGACTCAATCCGCAGGACGTCAACGCGCTCACCGGCTCGCTGGTGCAGATCCTGCAGGGGCAGGGCGGAACTCTGGAGTCGCTGTTCGCCAAGTCGTCGTCGTTCACCAACGCGCTGGCCGACAACAATCAGGTGATCGAGCAGCTGATCGGTGAGCTACGCGATGTGCTCGACACGCTGGCCGAGGACGGTGAGGAACTGACCGGTGCGGTCGACCGGCTCGAGCGGCTGGTCGCCGGGCTGGCCGAGGATCGCGATCCGATCGGTACCGCGATCGAGGCACTGGACAACGGCACCTCTTCGTTGGCGGACCTGCTCGGTCGGGGACGGCAGCCGCTGGCCGGCACGATCGACGGGCTGCACCGGGTGGCGCCACTGGTCAACAACGATCTGGAGCGGCTGGACGCGACCATTCAGCGGCTGCCGGAGATCTACCGCAAGCTGGCACGGGTGGGTGCCTATGGCGCCTTCTTCCCCTACTACATCTGCGGGGTGACGTTCCGGGCCAGCGATCTCGAGGGCCGGACCGTGGTCTTCCCCTGGATCAAACAGGAAACGGGAAGGTGCGTGGACGAGTAGATGCTGAAATACCGCGGCGCCCATTTGATGCGGGCCGGATTCATGGGTGTCACGCTCATCGTGCTCGTCATCGCCATCGGGCTGCAGCCGGAGCGGCTGTACCAGTGGGCCTCGTCGCTGCGTTATCAGGCGCTGTTCACCGAGGCGGGTGGGCTCGCGCCCGGTAACGACGTGACCATATCCGGGATCAAGGTCGGGTCGGTATCGTCGATCTCCCTGGTCAACGGCGACGCGCTGGTCGAGTTCACCATCGACGGCCGATATCCGCTGGGTTCGGAGACCACCGCCCACATCCGCACCGGAACCCTGCTCGGCCAGCGGGAGTTGGCGCTGGAGTCAGCCGGATCCGGCACGCTAGACCGCAGCAAGCCGATTCCGACGACGCGGACGACCTCGCCGTACTCCCTGGTCGATGCGCTCGGTGAGCTGACCACCAACACCGAAGGCACTGACACCGAATCGCTGAACCGGTCGCTGGACACCCTGGCCGAGACGTTGGATCAGATCGCACCGCAACTGGGACCGACGTTCGACGGGGTGTCGCGGTTGTCGCGGGCGCTGAACAGCCGCAACGAGACACTGGCGGAGCTGTTGCGCACCGCGGGCGAGGTCACCCAGATCTTCGCCGAGCGCAGCCAGCAGGTGAACACGCTGATCCTCAACGCCAACGACCTGATCGCGGTGCTCAACGAACGCCGCGAGGCGATCACCAGCCTGCTGCGAGCGACCACCGCGGTGTCGCAGGAGTTGTCGGCCTTGGTGGCCGACAACGAGCAGGAACTCGCCCCGGCGCTCGAGCATCTCAACGAGGTCACCGCGATGCTGGAGAAGAACCGCGACAACCTCGCGAAGATGCTGCCCGGCGCGGCCAAGTACTACCTGACGCAGGGCGAGATCGTGTCCAACGGTGCCTACTACAACGCGCTGGTTCCGAACCTGGTCTTCGGTCAGATCCTGCAGCCGTTCCTGGACTACGCCTTCGGATTCCGGCGAGGGATCGATGCCGGGCAGCCGCCCGACAACGTCGGACCCCGTGCCGAAATACCGTTCCCCGTCAACGCTCTTCCGCAACCAGGAGATCTTCCCGATGACGGCAACCCGTAGGCGACTCGCGGTGGGCACCGCGATCGCGCTGATCATCGTCATGATCGGGGCGGCGGTGCTGCTGGTGCGGCAGGTGGTTTTCGGCCCGTACACCATCACGGCGTACTTCCCGACCGCCACCGCCATTTATCCCGGCGACGAGGTGCGGGTGTCGGGGGTGCGGGTCGGCACCATCGAATCGATCACCCCGGAGGGCACCCGCACCAAGATGGTTCTCAAGATCGACCGGGACGTGCCGGTTCCGGCCGGCGCCAGGGCGGTGATCGTCGCGCAGAACCTGGTGGCGGCCCGTTATGTCCAGCTCACACCCCCGTACCGCAAGGGGGACGGGCCGACCATGCAGGACGGCGACGAGATCCCCATGAATCGCACCGCCGTGCCGGTCGAATGGGATCAGGTCAAGACCCAGTTGATGCGGTTGGCAACCGAGTTGGGGCCCAAGGGCGATCAGCCCGGTGCGGTGGCCGACACCTCCGCCGCCAGGTTCATCGAGAGTGCCGCCGACGCGCTCGGCGACAACGGGGCCAAGCTGCGGGAAACCATCGCCCAGCTCTCCGGCGTGGCCAGGGTTTTCGCCGAAGGCAGCGGCAACATCGTCGACATCATCAAGAATCTGCAGACCTTCGTCGCCGCGCTGCGGGACAGCAAGCAGCAGATCGTGATGTTCGAGAACCGGCTCGCCACACTCAGCAGTGTTCTCAACGACAGCCGATCCGATCTGGACGCCGCGCTGAGCACGCTGTCGCACGCGATGGAGGAGGTGCAGCGCTTCGTGGCCGGCAGCCGCGAACTGACCGCCGAGCAGGTGCAGCGGTTGACCAACCTGACCCAGATCATCGTCGACCACCGGCTCGCGTTCGAGAACGTCCTGCACATCACGCCGAACGCAATCGCCAACTTCCAGAACATCTTCTACCCGAACGGCGGAGCGGTCACCGGCGCGTTCTCGCTGGTGAACTTCTCCAACCCGCTGCAGGTCATCTGCGGGATGATCGGGGCGGTCGCCAACGTCACCGCGGCCGAAACCGCGAAACTGTGCGCCCAGTACCTCGGACCGGCGGCGCGGCTGTTGAACTTCAACAACATTCCGCTGCCGATCAACGCCTATCTGCGGCCCGCGGTGAGCCCGGACAAGATCATCTACACCGACCCGAAGCTCGCGCCCGGCGGCTCCGGCCCCAACGACCCGCCCGAGCCGCCGCCGACCGTGTCGGCCTACACCGGCATGGGCGACGTGGCACCGCCGCCGGGTTGGGGCGCCCCGCCTGCACCGAGGGGGATGTACATGCCGACCGATGACGGCCCGGCGATCCCGTCGCCGGCGCTGTTCCCCGGCGCGCCGATTCCGGGGCCGCCCACTGTCATCTCGAACATTCCCCCTGGGGCGGAGGCGAAGTCGCCGAGCGTGCAGGACATGCTGCTGCCGTCCGGGCAACCGGCCGCCGACACGCCCCTGCTGCCCGCGGAAGGGGCACCGCGATGATGCGTGGAACGAGGCGTTGGGGCGTGCGGGCGGCCATCTCCGCCGCCTGTGCGGTGCTGGGGTTGACCGGATGCTCCTTCCAGGGCATCAACTCGCTGCCGTTGCCGGGCGCGGTGGGCCGCGGGCCCGACTCGGTCAATTACCAGGTGGAGATCGATAACGTCGCGACGCTGGAGCCGAACTCACCGGTGATGCTCGACGACGTGGTGGTCGGCAGCGTCGGCAGGATGACGGTCAAGGACTGGCACGCCGTCGTCGAGATCTCGGTGCAGCCCGATGTGGTGATCCCGGCCAACGCGGTGGCCTCGGTGGGCCAGACCAGCCTGTTGGGGTCGATGCACCTGGCGCTGAACCCGCCACCCGGAGAACCACCGTCCGGTCGGCTCGAACCCGGGGCCACCATTCCGCGTAACTCGTCGTCGACCTACCCGACCACCGAACGCACGCTGGCGTCGCTGTCGACCGTCATCAACGGTGGCGGGCTGGGCCAGATCAGCGACATCATCCACAACTTCAGCGCAGCGGTGTCCGGCCGGGAGACCGAGATCCGCGAACTGCTCACCCGGCTGGACAATTTCGTCGGTGTCCTCGACGCCCAGCGCGACGACATCATCGCCGCGATCCAGCAGCTCAAGAGAGTCGCCGGAACGTTCGCCGGACAGCGCGAGGTACTCGACCGCGCAATGCGGGAGTTGCCACCGGCGATCGACGTGCTGATCGAACAGCGTCCACAGTTGACCACCGCGCTGCAGAAGCTCGGCCAGTTCGGCGATACCGCGACGAGACTGGTCAATGAGGCCGGCGACGACCTGGTCAAGGACCTCGAGCATCTGGGACCGACGCTGGAGAAGATCGCCGACATCGGGCCCGATCTGAACCTGGCGCTGCTGTGGGCGACCGCGTTCCCGTACGGGCCGACGTTCGCCGACCGCATCACCCGCGGCGACTACATCAACCTGTTCGCCGTCTTCGACCTGACCTATCCGCGGTTGAAGAGGACGCTGCTGCTGGGCACCCGGTGGGGCGACGAGAACGCCAAGTTGATTCCCGCACCGGGCGATCCGTACTACCTGAACTACTCGTACAACCCGCTGTCGCTGGGGGTGGCGCCACCGCCGCAGACCGCGCCGGCCGAGAAACCACCCGTGGACGCGCCGGTGCTGCCGGTGGCCCCGCCACCGCCGGCCGCGCCGTGGCTGCCGCAGTCGACGGTCACGCCGCAGGCGCAGATCTTCGCCGGGCCGTACGGAAATGAGCCGTCGGCGGAACCGAGAGCCGAAGCACCGGGAGGTGGGGGCTGATGCTGACCCGTTTCGTACGGAACCAGCTGATCATCTTCACGATCGCGTCGATCATCGGGATCGTGGTGATGGCCTTCACCTACATGCAGGTGCCGACCCTGCTGGGTATCGGCCGGCTGACCGTCACCCTGGAACTGCCGGCCGCGGGTGGGCTGTACCGGTTCGGCAACGTCACCTACCGCGGCGTGCAGATCGGCAAGGTGACCGACGTACGGCTCACCGAAACCGGTGCCGAGGCGGTGTTGTCGCTCGCCACGACCCCGAAGATTCCCGCCGACCTCGACGCCAAGGTGCTCAGCGTGTCGGCGGTCGGCGAACAGTACGTCGATCTGCTGCCGCGCACCGACTCCGGCCCCTATCTGCAGAACGGAGCGCGAATACCGCGGGACCGCACCACGATTCCGCAGGCTGTCGGCCCGATGCTGGACCAGGTCGACGCGCTGGTCGACAGCATCCCCGGCGATCGGATATCCGATCTGCTCGCGGAGTCGTTCAAGGCGTTCAACGGGGCCGGGCCGGACCTGCAGTCGCTGATCGACTCGGCGGCGACCATCACCCGCGACGCCAATGCGGTCTCGCCCCAGACCCGGGCACTGATCGACGACAGTGGTCCGCTCATCGAGTCGCAGGCCGAGACGGCCGACGCGATCCGCACCTGGGCGCGCAGCCTGGCCGGGGTCACCGACCAGCTGGAACGCAACGATCCCGAGATCCGGACGCTGCTGCAGCGCGGACCCGGCTTCGCCCAGGAGGTATCGCAGCTACTCGACCAGGTGAAACCCACGCTGCCGGTGCTGCTGGCCAATCTGACCACGATCGGGCAGATCCTGGTCACCTACAACCCGTCGATCGAGCAGTTGCTGGTGATCCTCCCGGGCATCGTCGCGGCTCAGCAGTCCTTCGGTCTGCAGCACAACAACCCGACCGGCCTGCCGCTGGGCGACTTCGCGCTGACCATCAACGACCCGCCGCCATGCACGGTCGGGTTCCTGCCGCCGTCGGCGTGGCGCAACCCGGAGGACACCACGACCGTCGACACCCCTGACGGGCTGTACTGCAAGCTGCCGCAGGACGCGCCCATCTCGGTGCGCGGTGCGCGCAACTATCCGTGCATGGCACACCCGGGCAAACGGGCACCCACTGTCGAACTGTGCAACGACCCCAAGGGATTTCAGCCGCTCGCGATGCGCCAGCACACCCTCGGGCCGTACCCGCTCGACCCGAACCTGATCTCGCAGGGCATCCCGCCGGACGACCGGGTGGATTTTCAGGAGCGGATTTACGCACCGATCCAGGGAACTCCGTTGCCACCGGGTGCGGTGCCTTCCGGGGTGCCGCCGAGCGTGCTGCACGGCTCGCCCGAGGGGCCGATGGCGCCGCCGATCCCGGTGGGGCCGCCCGCGCCCGGGCCGGCCCCGGCCGGTGCGCCACCGGCACCCGATTCGGTGGCTCCGCCACCGGGGTCCAATTCGGTGGCTCCGCCACCGGGGTCCAATTCGGTGGCTCCGCCACCGCCGCCGGGGAACTCGATCAACGGCACCCCGATCCCACCGGTCCCGGCCCCGCCCGACCACGGCGTGAGCGCCACGCCGAGCGCGCACATAGCGGGGCAGGGTCGTGTGACGCCGTCGGTCGCGGTCACCACCTACGACCCGAACACCGGAAAGTTCATCTCTCCCGACGGTTTTCTGCAGAAGCACACCAATCTTGTCGGGGGAGAGGGGAAGTCCTGGCAAGACCTGATGCCGACCTGATCGTGCCGCCGGGCTGGGCGACCCGAGAACGCCCGGCCCGGCGGTGGATCGGCCGAGTCGGCGATCAGCCGATCGAACCGATACGGCGGGCGGCGACGAGGTTGTCGCCGATCAGCCGATCTTCTCCATCCACACCGGCATTTCGATGACGACCGGCTTGTTGACCCCGCACGCGCCGCTGGGGCTCTTGGTGACGTTGCGGCCGACCAGGAAATTGGTCTCGTGAGTGTCGCGCAATTCCGTCTGGCGGTTCCACCCCATCACCATGAACTTCTGGTGCCCCGGTGCGAAGGTGCCGTCGGGGCACGGCACCCAGTTCGGGATGTCGTGGTCGATGACCCAGTAGTCATCGAGCCGTGCGGTTGCGGTCCAGCCACGATCGCTCACCACGGTGCCGGTGCACTCGATCGGGCTCACGCAGTCGGTGGTGACGGTCCACGTCTCGATCACGGTCTGCTGCTTGTACTTGACCTCGTTGCCCTTGGCCCAATCGCCGTCGGACATGACGCGGTAGACGCCGTTGAGCGCGACACCGAAGTCGTCGTCCGCGTGGGCGGCCGGCACCAGCGCCGTCACTCCGGCAGTGAACGCGGCCGTCAGCCCGAGAAGAGCCCCCATTGCGCGCATACGCACAGCTTAACCAGCGTGGAACCGAACCTCGCCGAATGGGAGAATTTCGTTGCCGTTCATGGGAAAATGACCTCGTGCGATCCATCGTCGCGGCCTTTGCTGCCCTGCTTCCGCTCGGCGCGACCATGGGCGCGATCGGTGTCGCGCCCCCGGGTGCAGCCGAGCCTCCGCCGGTGGTGTCCACCGACTGCGACAACCCCAGCTGCACGCCCGGGATCCAGCCCAACGTGGTGCTCGGCTCGTATTGCAGTAACACGACGTACTACGTGTTCGGGGTGACCGACTGGGGACGGCTGGTGTTCTGCGGGTCCCCGCGGCGCTACGAGCCGAGGTGGTTCCGCTCGCCGGAGATGCACGGCATCAAACTCGAAGGCGACCTGTGCCCGGCGATGGACGGTGACGTCGCTCAGGCGCCCGACGGGTTGTTCCTGACCTGCGTCACCAAGAACGGTCGCAGCTATTGGGAGCGCGGAGACCTGTAGCGCCCCCGAGTGCGGAGCGAGCGTCCGCCGGCCGATGACGCGAGACGCCGGGCCTCGCCAATGCGCTTGTCGCACATGGCTAAACCCGGCGTCGGAAGCCCACTCGAGGGCGGCGGTCAGCCGAGCGGCGTGAACGTGATGTGCAGCTCCTTGAGCCCGCGCAGGATGAACGTCGGCTCGTACTCGTAGCGCCGGGCATCCCGGGGGCCGTGCTTCTCCTCGTCGACGTTGATGTCGCCGAGTCGGTCCAGCAGGCGCTCGATCGACACGCGGCCCTCCACGCGGGCGAGGGGAGCGCCCGGGCAGGAGTGGATGCCGCGGCTGAACGCGATGTGCTCACGCACGTTCTTGCGGTCCAGATCGAACTCGTGCGGGTTCTCGAACCGAGCCGGGTCTCGGTTCGCCGCGCCCGGGCTCACCATTACCGTTGTGCCCGCCGGGACCGGATGGTCGCCGAGTTTCGTTGTCTTGCGGGCCATCCGGAACACGCTCTTGACCGGGGCGTCCATCCTCAGGCACTCCTCGATGAACACCGGGATCAGGCTGCGGTCTTCACGGAGCCGCTGCTGGATGTCGGGCCGGTCGGACAGCACCCGCAGCGCCGCCCCCAACAGCTTGGCCGTGGTCTCCTGGCCGGCCGCGAACAGGAACGTCGCGGTGCGCACCACGTCGATGACGTCGGGGGTCGACCCGTCCGGGTATTTCGCGGTGGCGATCGAGGTCAGCACGTCGTTGCGCGGATTCTTGCGGCGCTCCTCGATGTAGCGGATGAACTTCTCGTCGGCCCACTCCAAGGGGTTGGTGACGATGAGCTCGTGATCGAGGCTGCCGATGTTGGTGCCCGGCCGCTGGGCACCGAAAGCCTCCCGGAAGTCCTCGTGGTCCTCCTCGGGCACGCCGAGCAGGTCGGCCACCACCAGCAGCGAGAACGGCTTGGCGTAGGCGGCGAGGAACTCGCAGCGGCCGTCGTTGATGAACTCGTCGATGTGGCGGTCGGCCAGGCGCCACATGAAGTCCTCGTTCTCCTTGAGGCGCTTGGGGGTGAGCAGTTTGGTGAGGATGGACCGGGCGTTGGTGTGCTCCGGCGGATCCATCGTCACCATGTGCTCGAACATGGGGATCTCGGTGCGGTGCTTGGCGATCTGCTCGGTGATGTCGTCGCCTTCCGGTGTGAACGGCAGCGGCGTGAACGGACCCATCACCGCGACGCACGACGAGAAGTTCTCGCTGTCCCGGTACACCGCGTTGGCCGCCTCCCAACCGGTCACCGCGAGCACGCCGTTGTGGATCGGACAGGCCACCGGGTCCTTGGCCCGGATGTGGTCGTAGTACGGGTGCGGATCCGGCACCAGCGAGGGATCGGTGAAGTAGTCGACCGAGTCGAAATCGATGCTCGAGTCCGTGCTCATGGGTTGGGTTCCTCCCGAATCGATGCCTGCCGCGCGTGCTGCTGGTCGTCGCGTGTGATGTCGCCCGGGTCCGTGAAAGGGCGACGGTTCGGCCATACGTTGCTGAGCACTTGCTTAGCATGGGATAGGGTCGAGGTCAAGGAGTCGGCGCCGGTCGAGCGGCGGTCGACGTTTCGGCAAAGGGGTGTGATGGCGGCGCGGAGAATCGGCGCACCGGACGCCAAGAACCGTGGCGTCCTGCTTGACGCTGCCGAGAAACTGCTGCTCGAGGAGGGATACGCCGCGGTGACGTCGCGGCGGGTCGCCGAGCGTGCGGGTCTGAAACCCCAACTCGTGCACTACTACTTCCGCACCATGGACGACCTGTTCCTGGCGCTGTTCCGGCGGATGGCCGAGGCCGGGTTCGACGCGCTGGCGACCGCGTTGGCGGCGCCGCAGCCGCTGTGGGCGCTGTGGCGGTTCAGCACCCAGCACGACGCCGCCCGGCTCACCATCGAGTTCATGGGCCTGGCCATTCATCGCAAGGAGTTGCGCGCCGAAATCGTCGACACCGCCGAACGATTCCGCGAAGAGCAGAACAAGGCGATCGAGGCGGCGCTGGCCCGCTACGGCATCGACACCAACGAGGTGCCGCCGGTGGTGTGGACCGTGTTCGCGACCAGTGTCTCGCAGGCCCTGGCCCTGGAACGGGCGCTGGGCATCACGAGCGGGCACGCCGAGATGTTCGCCTACTGCGAGTCGTGGATCCGGCGACTGGAGGGCGAGCCGATCGAGGCGGCCGGCTGACGGCGCCGGTGGCGCGCCGGTCCACCGGTGCCGGCCGGTCCTCACCAGTGCCGAATGGAGCAGAGCGCGCCCTTCGGGCCCTGGTGGGTCTTCACCACCACCCCGTCGACGGCCAGCACGCAGTGGATGTTCGGGGTGGCCTGCCCCGGGCCGCTGGTGGCGGTCACCATCGCCCACTCATCGGGGTTCTTCAGCCACACGTCGAGATTCCACTGCTCATCGGGGCCGACGTGAACCTCCACCTTCGGGCTGTACACGTACGGGTTGTGGCTGTAGTCGGCCCACGTGGGCGGGTCCAGATCGCGGTAGTAGATGTCCACCTTGGTGGGCTGTTCGGCGAACACCGTGTACTTGACGCTGTGCATCGCCGGTGCGGGCGGCGGGGGATCCTCGGCGGCGGCCGACCCGGCCGGGCCGACCGCCGTCAGCGCCGACGCGGTCGCCGATACGAGCGCGAGACCAGCCACCCTGCGAACGCGACGCTGACGCACTGGCGAGGACATCATCTGCGCATGGTAGATCGACACGTGTCGTCGAGGAAGCCGAATTCCCGCACCGTGGTCACAGCGACAGGATCGTCGCCGACGCCGTACCCGGAGCCCCGTAGACCTGCGCCAGGCCGACTTTCGGCTTGCCCGGCACCTGACGGTCACCGGCCTCACCGCGCAGTTGGCGAACGATCTCGTGCACCTGGCGCAACCCCGATGCGCCGATGGGCTCGCCGTTGGCGATCAGGCCGCCGTCGGTGTTGACGGGGATCGAGCCGCCGATCTCGGTGGCGCCCTCGGCGATCAGCTTCTCCTGCTCACCGTCGGCGCACAGCCCGGTCTCGGCCATGTGGATGATCTCCGCGCCCGCATCGGTGTCCTGCAGCTGCGCGATGTCGACGTCCTCCGGTCCGATCCCGGCCGCCTCGTAGGCCGCCCGCGCGGCGTAGACCGTCGGGGACACGTCCTCCTCGAGCGGCGCGCAGGTGGCATGCACCTCGTAGGCGCCGTAGCGGCGAGTCCGGATCTCGCTGGCCCGCACGTACACCGGTTTGTCGGTGAACCGGTGCGCGATATCGCCGCGGCACATGATGACCGCCGCCGCGCCCTCGTCGGGAGCGCAGAACATGTACTGGGTCAGCGGATAGTTCAGCACCGCCGAGTTCAGGATCTCCTCGACCGACAGTTCCTTGCGGCGGAACGCGTTCGGGTTCAGCGCGCCGTTGCGGTAGTTCTTGTTGGCCACCTTCGCCAGGGTTTCCTGGGAGATCCCGTGGTCGTGGATGTAGCGGTTGGCCTTCATGCCGAAGAACTTGGTGGTGACGAACTGCCCGTTCTCGGCGTACCACTGCGGCAGCGCGAGCTTGGCCGGGTCGTCGGTGAACGCGCCGCGCGGGTGCTTGTCGAGCCCCACCGCGATGCCGATGTCGTACTTGCCCAGCCGGATGGTGTCGGCGGTCTGCTGGATCGCCGACGCGGCGGTGGCGCACGCGTTGAACACGTTGGTGAACGTGATTCCGGTGAGCCCGACCAGGCGGGTGACCGCGTCGGGGTTGGACACCTCGTAGCTGCCGCCGAAGCCGAACTGGATGTCCTTCCACTCCAGGCCGGCGTCGGCCAGCGCGGCCTGGATGGCTTCGGCGCCCATCTCCATCGCGGTCTTGTCGAAACGGCCGAACGGGTGCAGGCCCACGCCGATGATGGCGACGTCGTTGGTCATGTGTCGGGTCCTCTCTTACACCGGCCGGAAGGCGAAGGTGACGATCTCGTTGCCGTCCTCGTCGGTGGTGAACGGCACCATGGTCAGCTCGACCTCCTGGCCGAATTGCAGCTTGGCCGGGTCGTTCTCGGTCAGTCGGCCCTCGACGCGGACGACGTCACCGAGTTGGACCAAACCGACGCCGAACGGGACGAAATCCTTGCCGGTCGGCCCCTTGTACGGCGGGCCGGGCGGGAAGCCCTGCGTGGTCCAGGCGACCAGGGTGCCGCGGCGGGGGAGTTTCACCTCCGACATCTCGGCCGCGCTGCACTTCGGGCAGCGGTTCTGCACGGGGAAGACGGTGGCGCCGCAGGCACCGCAGTTGCTGCCGATGAGCTGCGGGTTCGGATCGGGCCACGTGGAGATTTCCGGTGCGAGAGCTTTCTGTGTCGACACGCCGTTGACCATAATCGGAAACGACGTTCTCGTCTAGAGAGAACAGCTGCGGAACGGCTTGTTGTCGGGTATCTTTCGGCTGCCTAGCTGTTCGGGTGACCGGGCGGGCCTTGACTCCGCCGAGCAGACGCGAAAACCCCTGATTACAGCAACTTTCGGGGGTGTGCGCGTCTGCTCGCGGGGAAAAGGGGGGGCGCCTACTTGTTGCGGTTCATGACCTTGTCGGCGGCGGCCCAGTGCTCGTCGGACACCCACAGCCGCGCGAACGCCGCCACCGCCTCGGTGGTGGTCGCCCCCTTCATCACCCGCTTGATCTCGCCGGCGGGCCGGCTCGCCAGCGCCCGTGCGATCGCCCGCCAGTCCGGCTCGAACGACGCCCGCGGCAGCACCAGATCGACCAGGCCGATCCGCTCGGCCTCGGCCGCGTCGATCACCATGCCGGTGCCCGCGAGCAGCAGCGCCTTGCTGTAGCCCACCAGTTCCACGAGTCGTTCGGCGCCGCCCCAGGCCGGCATGATCTCCAGCGTCACCTGGTTGAAGCCGATCTTGATGTCGTCGGCGGCCAGCCGGATGTCGGCCGACACGGCGAACTCCGCGCCTCCGCCGAGGGCGTGACCGTTGAGCACCGCGATGGTCGGACCCGGGAAGCCGGCGATCCGGTCGCAGATCGCGCGCATCCGCCACGCCATCGCCGACGCGTCGAACTCGGTGCGCAGCGCGGCCAGTTCCTTCAGGTCACCGCCGGAGACGAACGCACGATCACCGGCCCCGGTGATCACCAGCGCCCGCGCGCCCTCGGCGCCGTCGAGCGCCTTGTTCAGTTGGTCCATCGTCTCCAGGGAGATGGCGTTGCGCGCCTGTGGGCGGTCGATGGTGATCACCGCCAGGCCGTCGTCCAGTTCGAGGTCGACCATTATTCATTCTCCGGCCACGGTATTGGCATTCTCGCATGGGGAGAATAGCATCACCCTCAAACTGGAGGTGCGCGGTAGGCGATGCGAAAAATCCCGGCTGAACTGATCAAACGGTACGAACAGGAAGGCTGGTGGACCCCCGAGACGCTGGGTGACCTGATCGCCGACGGCCTGCGGGACAGTCCGGACACCGGATTCTGGGTGCACTCGGACGTCCGCCCGTTCTCGGGCACCTTCGCCGAGGTCGAACAACACGCCCGCCGACTGGCCGCCGGTCTGCGCAACCGCGGTGTGGGCCCGGGCGACGTGGTGGCGCTGCAACTGCCGAACTGGATGGAGGCCGCGGCCACGTTCTGGGCGTCGGTGTTCATCGGCGCGGTCGTGGTGCCGATCGTGCACTTCTACGGCCGCAAGGAACTCGGCCACATCCTCGCCACCGCGCGACCCAGGGTGTTCGTCACCGCCGAGCAGTTCGGCCGGATGAGCTATCACCCCGACCTGTGCGCCGGCATTCCGATCGTCGCCCTGGTCGGCGCCGGGGACCGTGAATTCGCCCGCAACGAATACCGTTTCGAGGACCTCCTGGACGACGTGCCGCTGACCGACACGGTGCGTGTCGACCCGGCCGGCCCGGCCCTGATCGCGTTCACCTCCGGCACCACCAGCGCACCCAAAGGGGTGATCCACAGCCATCAGACGCTCGGATTCGAAACCCGCCAGCTGCTGGAGAACTACCCGCCCGATCGCGGACGCCAGCTGACCGCGACGCCGATCGGCCACTTCATCGGCATGCTGAGCGCGTTCCTCATCCCGGTGCTCGAGCGCGCCCCGATCGATCTGGCCGACGTGTGGGACCCGGGCAAGGTGCTCAAGCTGATGGAGACCGAGGGGCTGTCGATCGGCGGCGGCCCACCGTATTTCGTGACCAGCCTGCTCGACCACCCGGACTGCACCGCCGAGCACGTCGCCCGGTTCAAGACGGTCGGTCTCGGCGGGTCGACGGTCCCGGCGGCGGTGACACGCCGGTTGGCCGACCTGGGACTGTTCGTCTTCCGCTCCTACGGCAGCTCCGAGCACCCGTCCATCACCGGCTCGAGACCCGATGCGCCCGAGGAGAAGCGGCTTTTCACCGACGGCAATCCCCGGCCCGGAGTGGAGATCCGGCTCGGTCCCGATGGCGAGATCTACAGCCGCGGACCGGATCTGTGCCTGGGTTACACCGACGACGAGCTCACCGCGCGGGCTTTCGACGACGAAGGCTGGTATCGCACCGGCGATATCGGCGTGCTTGACGACGACGGCTATCTGACCATCACCGATCGCAAGTCCGACGTGATCATCCGCGGCGGCGAGAACATCAGCGCTCTCGAAGTCGAGGAGGTGCTGCTGGGTATGCCCAGCGTGGCCGAGGCGGTGGTGGTCGCCGCACCCGACGAACGTCTCGGCGAGCACGCGGCCGCGGTACTGCGGCTGCGGGAGGGCTGTCCGATGCCCACCCTCGACGAGGTCCGTGCCCACTTCAAGAAGGCGGGTGTGGCGATCCAAAAGTGGCCCGAGGAGTTGCACCAGGTGCCGGCCGGGCAGGACTTTCCCCGTACTGCCAGCGGCAAAGTGCAGAAGTTCCTGGTGCGGCAGGACGTTGCGGCCCGCAAGAAATGAGAATACGATTCTCCCGGTAAGAAAAGGAGTGTTCCATGGGCCAACTATCGCATCGCGTTGAGCTGCCCTTTCCGCTGTTCGATGCGGATAACCATCTGTATGAGCCGCCTGAGGCGCTGACCAAGTACCTGCCCAAGGAGTACAAGGACGTCGTCCAGTACGTGCAGGTCAACGGTCGCACCAAGATCGCTGTCAAAGGGCAGATCAGCAACTACATCCCGAACCCGACCTTCGAGGTGGTGGCCCGGCCGGGGGCGTGGGAGGAGTACTTCAAGTTCGGCAACCCGGAGGGCAAGAGCAAGCGCGAGCTGTTCGGCGAGCCCATGCGCTCGATCCCGGCGTTCTTCGAGCCGGGGCCGCGGCTGGAGCTGATGGACCAGCTCGGCGTCGACCGCACCCTGATGTTCCCGACGCTGGCCAGCCTCCTCGAGGAGCGGCTGCGTGACGATCCGGTCACCATCCACGTGATCGTCCATGCGCTGAACCAGTGGCTCGACGAGGTCTGGGGCTTCAACTACAAGAACCGCATCTTCACCACCCCGGTGATCACCCTGCCGATCGTGGAGAAGGCGATCGAGGAACTGGAGTGGTGCGTCAAGCGCGGGGCGCGCGCCATCCTGATCCGCCCGGCCCCGGTGCCCGGCTTCCGCGGTCCGCGCTCGTTCGCGCTGCCGGAGTTCGACCCGTTCTGGGAGCGCGTCGTCGAATACGACGTGTTCGTCGGCATGCACTCCTCGGACAGCGGCTACTCGCGCTACACCTCCGAGTGGGACGGCGTCGAGAAGGAGATGCGGCCGTTCGAGACCAACCCGATGGCCATTCTCAACGAGTGGCGGCCGATCCAGGATGCGGTGGCGTCGTGGGTCATTCACGGTGCGCTGTACCGCCATCCGAAGCTGAAGGTCGGCATCGTCGAGGCCGGCTCGAAGTGGATGTTCCCGCTGCTGGACAACATGGCCGAGGTCTACAAGAAGGCACCGGAATGCTTCCCGAGCGACCCGGTCGAGATGATCAAGAACCGCATCTACGTGAGCCCGTTCTACGAGGAGGGCATCGACGAACTGATCAACCTCGTCGGTGTTGATCACGTGCTCTACGGGTCGGACTGGCCGCATCCGGAGGGCCTGGCGGAGCCGACACACTATGTGACGGCGCTCGAGCACCTCTCGGTCGAGGACCAGGCCAAGATCATGGGCGGCAACCTCAGCCGCCTCGTGACCGTGTGAGTTACGTACCCGAATGGCAGACCATCCCCGAGATGGTCGCCAGCGCGGCGGACCGCTTCGGCGACGCGGAAGCGGTCGTCGACGGTCCGCTGCGCCTCACCTTCACCGAGCTGGTGCACCGGATCCGGTGTGCCGCAGGGGCGTTCGCTGATCTCGGGATCGACAAGGGCGACCGGGTGGCGATCTGGGCGCCCAACAGTGCGGAGTGGATCATCGCCGCGTTCGGTCTGCTCACCGCCGGTGGGGTGCTGGTCCCGGTCAACACCCGCTTCAAGACCGACGAGGCCGCCGACATCATCGGCCGCAGCAAGGCGCGGGCGGTGCTGGTGCAGAAGGGGTTCCTCGGCCAGGACTACACCGCGCCGGCGGGCGTTCCGGTCATCGACCTGAAATCGGATTTTTTGTCCAGTGGCAAACCGTTCGCCCGCGAGGTCAGCGGCACCGACATCGCCGACGTCATCTTCACCTCGGGCACCACCGGCCGGCCCAAGGGCGCGATGATGAACCACCGGCAGACCCTGCGGATGTACGAGGAGTGGGCGACGCTGGCGGATCTGCGCGAGGGCGACCGCTACCTGATGATCAACCCGTACTTCCATACCTTCGGGCTCAAGGCCGGGTTGGTCGCTTCGTTCCTGCGCGGCGCCACGATGGTGCCGATGGCGGTGTTCGACATCGACCGGGCGGTGGAGCTGATCGAGCGGGAGCGGATCACCATGCTGCCGGGGCCGCCGACGCTGTACCACTCGCTGCTGGCCGTGCGGGACAAGAGCAAGCTGGCGACGCTGCGTGCGGCGGTGACCGGCGCGGCCGACATTCCGGTCGAGCTGATCAGGCGGATCCGCGACGAGCTGCCGTTCCAGAGCCTGATGACCGGATACGGCCTGACCGAGGCCGGCAACGTCACGCTGTCGCGGCCGGGCGACACCCCCGAGCAGGTGGCTACCACGGCGGGGTTGCCGTGCGACGGTGTGGAGGTCCGCATCGCCGACGACGGCGAGGTGCTGGTCCGCGGCTACGGCGTGATGCAGGGCTACCTCGACGATCCGGTCGCGACCGCCGAGGCGATCGACGCGGACGGCTGGCTGCACACCGGAGACCTCGGCAACTTCGACGACACCGGCCGGCTGCGCATCATCGGCCGCAAGAAGGACATGTTCATCGTCGGCGGCTTCAACGCCTACCCGGCCGAGATCGAGGGGTTCCTGATGCAGCATCCGGCGGTCGCGCAGGCCGCCGTCATCGGCGTGCCCGACGAGCGGCTCGGCCAGGTGGGCAAGGCGTTCGTCGTGCTCAAGGACGGCGCGCCGGCCGTCAGCGCCGACGACCTGATCGCCTGGAGCCGGGAGCGGATGGCCGGTTTCAAGGTGCCGCGGTACGTGGAGTTCCTCGATGCGCTGCCGCTCAACGCGACCGGCAAGGTGATGAAGGATCAACTGCAGAAGCGCGGCTGACCGCTCGACACCTCGAGTGCGGGGGAGCGTGTGCGCCCGCCGGGCCGCATCGGGTAAGAAGGTCGATCAGGAACCCGCCGCTCGTTGGGAAGCGTCTCGGTCAACGAGTATCGTCGCGGCGACATGCACAAACGGATAATGACGTTCTCACAGGTGGGCGCAACGATAGGGAGGTCGCCGTGCCGTCATTTCGGCGTCGAGAGTCGGTGAGCGACACCGCGCAGGCGGAGAGGCCGCCCGCGGAGCCCGGCTCGGCCCAGGACCCCCCCGGCTTGGCCCAGGACCCCGTCGACAACCCGGACCAGGCGTTGGAGCTGGCCGAGGCGGAGGCCGCCGCGGCCGAGGCCGCCGCGGCAGCGGCCCGTGCCCGCGCCGAGGCGTTGCGGCTGCGCAAGGCGGCGGAGGAGCGCGCCCGGACCACCCGGCAGGGGGACGACCCGCAGCTGACCGACCAGGGCACGAGCGGTGCGGCCGAGGCCGTCGATCCGGCGGAGCCGGCAATGGAAGCGCCGGCCGTGGAAGCGCCGACCGCTCAGGAGGCGCCCGCCCTGGAGTCGGGCGAACGGGGCGGATCCGGGCGCTGGCGGCTGGCGGCGAAGATCGCCGCGGCGACCGTTGCCGTCGTCGTCACCCTCGGGCTGCTGGGGTTGAGCGGCTACTGGTTCTACCAGGTCCGCCTCTTCGACCAGGAGCAGCAGCGGCGGGCCGAGTTCGCCGCCGCGGGCCGGCAGGCCGTGGTCAACCTGATGTCGCTGGACTTCAACAAGGTCGAGGAGGACGTCAAACGGATCATGGACAGCTCCACCGGCCAGTTCAAGACCGATTTCGAATTGCAGGCCGAGGATTTCATCAAGGTCGCCCAGGAGTCGAAGGTGGTCACCGACGTGACGGTGAACTCCACCGCGGTGCAATCCATGGATGACGACTCGGCTCTGGTCCTGGTGGCCGCGACCTCGCGGGTGACCAACGCGGCCGGTGCCAAACAGGAGCCGCGGGCCTGGCGGCTGGCGGTGAACCTGCAGCGGGAAGGCGACCAGATCAAGATGTCGAAAGTTGAGTTCGTGCCGTGACCGTCGACGACGAAGCCACAACGACCTCCGCGGTGGGTGATGCGGAGACCACCACGGCGGCCACCGCACCGGCCCGGCCCGGCCCGGTGCGCCAGTTCCTGAGGCTGCTGCTCCGCCATCTCGGGGTGGTGCTGTTGACCGTTGCGCTGCTCGGCTCCGCCGGCCTGGCCGCCGGGGTGTACTTCCTCGAATACCGGCCCGCGAAACAGGTCGACGACGAGGTCGCCCAGACTGTGCTCGAAGCCGCCAAGCAGGGCATGGAGGCGCTGCTGTCGTATTCGCCGGAGTCGTTCGAGCGGGACTTCGCGACCGCCAAGGAGCATCTGACCGGTGACTTCCTTTCGTACTACACGAATTTCACCGAGCAGATCGTCACCCCGGCGGTCAAGCAGAAGCAGGTCAAGACCAGTGCCGCAGTGGTGCGGTCGGCGGTGGAGAAGCTCGAACCGGACAAGGCCGTCGTGCTGGTGTTCGTCAACCAGGTGACCACCAGCAAGGAGAACCCGGACGGAGCCTTCCAGGCCAGCAGTGTGAAGGTCGGCCTGGAGAAGATCGACGGTCGCTGGCTGATCTCCGAGTTCACCCCGGTCTAGTTCGACGAGGTCGGCTGTGCGGTGTTACGGCATTGTGCCGCTACCGGTTTCGGTCGTCGATAACCGCGCGGCGGCGTTCGAACCCGTGGGTGGGCGGGCCCCGCTCGCGCACGTGGTGCACACGCTGTCGGCCACCGGTCCGGTCGTCGTCGCGGCGGCCGGTCCCCTGGTCGAGGAGGTGCGTGCCTGCCTGGCCGGGAACGGGTTGTCCGCGGCCGAACTGGTGGTGGCCGGGGCCGCGGCGACCCGCGCGGAATGCCTTGCCGCCGCGCTGGACGACGCGCCCGATCAGGTGCTGGTGCACGACATCGCCCACCCGTTGGCGCCGAGCGGTCTGGCCGCACGGGTGGTCGCGGCGGTACGCGGCGGTGCGGACGCGGTGGTGCCCGCGGTTCCGGTGACCGACAGCGTCAAGGTCGTCGACCCGAACGGGACGATCACCGGTGCGCTGGACCGCGAGCGGTTGCGCGCCGTGCAGTACCCGCGCGGCTATACGACGGCCGTGTTGCGCGCGCTGCTGGCCGATCACACCGCCGAGGACGGCGACGAGTTGGCGGTGGCGCTGCGGACCGGCGTGCCGGTCACCTTCGTCGAGGGGGACCCGGACGCGTTTCGGGTCAGGCTCCCGCACGACGGCGCGTTCGCCGCCGCGGTCATCGCGGGTCGCCGGGTGAGCTGAGCAACCGTTCCGCGACGGCGACGTCCGGGGCGTAGGTGACCTTGATATTGCGCCGGTCGCCCGGAAACGTTCGCACCCGCACGTCCGTGTACGCCGCCACACACGCCGAGGTGTCGGTGCCGTCGAACCCGTCGCGTGCCGCCGCGCGGTAGGCGGCGAGCAGCTCCGGTGCGCGGAACGCCTGCGGGGTCTGCACCCCCACCAGCGCCGCGCCCGCGGGAAGGTCGGGAACGCCGACGCGGTCGGCCTCGAGCGCGACCACGTCGTCGAGCGGCAGCGCGGGTACCGCGCCGCCGTGCTCGCGCGCGACCGACAGGGCGGTGCCGAACAACCGCGGTCCGGCCACCGGGCGGGCGGCGTCGTGAATCAGCACCACATCGACGGACCCGGATTCGATGTCGGCCGCCAGATAATTCAGCAGGTTGGTCTCCGAGCCATGCCGACTGTTTCCGCCTTCGACGAATTCGATTGAGATCGAGGGTAATTCGGCGGAAACGGTGCGCTCGGCCAGTTCGCGTTCACCGCGCCGGAACACCAGCACCACCCGGGTGACGCCCGGTACCCGGCTGAGCGTGTCCAGTGACCACGTCACCATCGAGCGGCCGCCCACCCGTAGGTAGGCCTTGTTGCCGTCGGCGCCGACCCGGGTGCCCATGCCGGCCGCCAGCACCGCGGCCACCGCTGCGGGTTCCGATGACGTGCTCACCCCGGCATTGTGTCATCGTCAGCCGCGGCCACGGTCGGCACCGGCGGCAGCGGGACCGCGGCGTTTAGCGGCTGGGCGACGGTGGAACCCCCGGTGGTAGCCGGCGGCCGAATTCCGCGCCAGGCCACGTCAGGAGGAGCACATGCCCAAGACCACCAGGACCGGCAGCGCACGCAAGAGCGAGTTGCCGAGCACGCTACAGAAGTCGGATGCCAAGGCGCAGAGGACATTTGCCAAAGCGCATGATGCGGCTGTGCGGGAGTACGGGGAAGGTGAGCGCGCCCATCGGGTGGCATACGCCGCGCTCAAGCACAGTTATGAGAAGGTCGGCGATCACTGGGAGCCGAAGGCGCGCAAGGGCCCGTCGGACCAGCGCGCCCGCAGCGGCGGACCCAATGCGCGGGGCGCGACCGCCGAGGGGGTCGACGCGTCGGCCCCGAAGAAGCACCTGGTCGAAGTGGCGCGGCGGCTCGAAATCCCCGGACGGTCGACGATGTCCAAGGGCCAGCTGGTCACGGCGATCAAGAAGGCGAATCGTCGGATCAGCGCGCGCAACCGCTGAATATCGTCAGCGCTGGGTCTCGGGCTGGGTTCGGAATCCCTCGAGCAGCATCGACTCCTGCTCGAGGCGCATGAGGCGGCGTGCCTTGTGCCGGGTGATGAGGATGCCGACGACGGCCAGGGCCCAGACCGCGTACTGGACCGTCCAGGCGAGCCGGAACGCGTCGAACGAATAGCCGCCGGCGTGGTCCAGCACCACCCCCATGGCCTGCATCACCAGCAGTGAGGCGGTGAACCCGCCCATGTTCACCATCCCGGACGCGGTGCCGAGAGTGGCACCCGGGTTGAACGTGCGGGCGAAGTCGAAACCGACCATCGAACCGGGGCCGCCGACCGAGATGATCACGACCAGCAGCACCAACAGCCACAGCGGCGCCGGGCTCGGCAGCGCCAGGACCACCGACCAGATCAGCGCGTTGCTGATGACGATGGTCAGCACCAGGCGCGATCTGCGATGCGGAAACCGTCCGGTGAGAATGCCGATCACCACCCCTGCGGCGATCGCGGTGACCACCGACAGGGTCAGCATCATGCCCGCGCCGGTCGGCGAGAGTCCCTGTGCCACCGTGAGGTAGGGCACGCCCCACATCAGCGCGAACACCGTCACCGAGAACTGCGTACCCATATGGGTGAAGAAGCCCAGGCGGGTGCCGGGCCGCAGCCACACGGTCTTGACGCTGGCCAGGGTCTCGCGCAGGGACACCGCGGACTCCGTGGCGCGGCCGTCGGGGGTGTTTCGCACCAGCAACACCGTCAGCACGATCGACAACACCCCGATCGCCGCCACCGAGATGTAGGCGGGCGTCCAGCCGAACGCGGTCAGCACCGCGAAGAACGGCACCGCCGACAGGACCTGACCGAGCTGCCCGCAGATCCCGGTGAGCTGGGTGACCAGCGGCACCCGCCGCGGCGCGAACCAGTGCGGCACCAGCCGCAGCACGGAGATGAACGTGAACGCATCGCCGAGCCCGACCACCGCACGCGCGGCGATGGCCACCGGAAGGGATTCGGTCACCGCCATCACGAGCTGCCCGGTCGCCATCAGCGCCGCGCCGCCGGCGATCAGCGTGCGCGAACCGAACCGGTCGAGCAGCAACCCGGCCGGCACCTGGGCGCCGGCGTACACGATCACCTGCAGTACGACGAACGTCGACAGCACCGACGGGCTGGCGTCGAACCGGTCGGCGGCCTGCAGGCCCGAGACCCCGAGAGTGGTGCGGTCGAGCACCGCGACGATGTAGGCGAGGAGTCCGGTGGCCCAGACGATCCAGGAGCGCACACCGAACCCTTCGCTTGTCCTCACGTGTCCACCGCCTCCGCAGCCATCCTGGTCGACGAACCGCTGCGCAGGCCAACTCCTCGACGGTGAACTCACTCACCCCGGTTCGCCGCGCCTGTTGCCGCCGGGTCGAGAACAAGTTGGCTGTCATCACATTGGCGTCGACAACGGCTAATGCGCTGGCTCGGCAAAAGGCGCATTTGAGCTCGCTTAGAAGAATGCAAAGGGCAAATATCCAGAAAGCGAAGATCACTTCGCTCACCGGGCCGCGGCGCGGTTACAGTTGGTCACATGAATGGGGCACAACGGCGCGCCCCCGGCGGGGCCCAGGTGGATGCACTTGACTGAGTACCGTCTCGACGAGCTGTCGCAGGTCTCGGGCGTGAGCGTCCGCAACATCCGCGCGTACCGCGAGCGCGGGTTGCTCGATCCACCTCGCCGGGTCGGCCGGACGTCCGTCTACTCCGATCAGCACCTGTCCCAGCTGCGGGCCATCAGCCATCTGCTGCGGCGCGGCTTCACATCGGTGCAGATCGCCGACTTCTTCGCCGCGCTGCGCCGCGGCGCGGATCTCGCCGAGGCGCTGGGCGTCGACCGGTCCATGGTGGTGCCCGCCGATCGGGGCGAGCCGGCGCGGCCTGTTCGCATCGACGCCGGCTCCGCCGAGGCCGCCGAGTTGGTCGAGTCGGGCCTCGCCGACCTCACCGCCGACGGCGTGGTGTTCCGTGACCCGGCCATCGCCGGGCTCATCGCCCGTGCTCCCGATCCACTGGTGTACGTGCGCGCGCTGCTGCGGCTGCAGGCCGCGATCGAGGAGCCGGCTGATCGACTGGTGACGGCCTTCGTGGAGGCGCTGATGGCGTCTGTCGCGGCCGTCGTCGGCGCGGCGGGCCGGACCAGCGCGGCCGCCGAGACGGTCGAGCGGCTGGTCCGCGATCACCGCGAGCTGTGGGGATGGGTGGTGTCCGAGCGGCTGGACAAGTCACTGCAACGGCATCTGTCCGGTCCCGCAGCGCAGTACGCGGGCGGGGTCGCGCTGGGCGGAGCGTGGCGGTCCCGGACGCCCGACGCCGGATAGCGGCGGCGGCACCCGGTCAGCGCTGCAGCGCTGAGGAACCTGATGCAGTTGTTATCAATGACACTGCAGTGATTCTTGAGAAATCTGTCGTACTCTGTGGTACGTGTCCGCGCCCTGGTCGAAGCCGGTTGCTCGACGCAGTCTGCTCAAGGGTGTGGCCGCGGCACCGGCCGCGCTCACCCTGGGCGCTGGGTTGTCGGCCCTGACGGCGACCGCCCCGACCGCGTCGGGCGCTCCGTTGGGGATCCTGCTGGACTACGCCGCTGGCGTGATCAAGGCCGCCGACATCAAGGCGTCCGGCGCGATCGGCGCGATCCGGTACGTCTCGGACCGCCGCCCGGGCGGAGAGTGGATGCTCGGCAAGCCGATCCAGCTGGCCGAGGCGCGTGATCTGTATCAACACGGCCTCAAGATCGTGTCCTGCTACCAGTACGGCAAGCAGGACACCGCCGACTGGCTCGGTGGTTACCGGGCCGGGGTCGCCCACGCGAAGCGCGGATGGCAACTGCACGTGGCGGCCGGCGGATCCTACGGTGCGCCGATCTACGCCTCGATCGACGACAACCCGACCTACGAGCAGTACAAACAGTTGGTCGCGCCCTACCTCAAAGGCTGGGAGGCCGTACTGGGCCGCCAACGGGTCGGGCTATACGCCAACTCCAAGACCATCGAATGGGCGGTTCAGGACGGGTTGTGCTCGTATTACTGGCAGCACAACTGGGGCTCGCCCGGGAAGGTCGCTCACCCCGCCGCCCATCTCCATCAGGTGGAGATCGACAAGCGCAAAGTGGGCGGCGTCGGGGTCGACATCAACCACATTCTCAAGCCCCGATTCGGGCAGTGGGACTGAAAACCTTACCGATCGGTAAGTATTTCCAGCAAACTTTCTCCGGTCGCTGACGGACCGTTCGAGGCGGCGCTCGCGCCGTCACCGAACGGCTGCGGCGCGCCGCCGCAGGCCAGAGGGCCGAAAATTCATAGGTAACGATTTGATAACAATGTCGCCTTGATCAGGGCAGTTGTGCCTACTCGACCGTAACCACCTGCATGCAGCAGGTTTGGTTCCCAACCCCTCGGCGCGTGGGCGGCCGGCTGTGACCGAATAGGCGGTTACCCGTGCGTAGAACTCGCTAGTAACCATTTCGGGCGCGAAAATCACCCCGTCTCTTATGACACTCTTAGTACGGCTGGCGGGGTTGCCCGCGGCCTCGTCGGCGTCGCGAGACCGCCCGCGCCCGAGCCAGCCCGATTCGACGCCGAATCACGGCCCGCGCTGCGCGCCGACCAGAGCCTTCCGATACGACGAGCGAGACGCGCGAGACACGCGAGACAGCACTGAGGGAGATAGCCAGACGTGACGATCAACGAGCAGCATCGGGTGTCCACCGACCCGCGGCCCGGCGCCGCGGGCTCAGTCGCCGGCGCGCATGCGCTCGTTGACCGGCTCAACGCCGGTGAGCCGTATGCCGTGGTCTTCGGCGGTCAGGGTGGTTCCTGGCTGGAGAACCTCGAGGAGCTGGTGAGCTCGGCGGGGATCGAATCCGAGCTCAACGAGATCGTCCGTGAGGCCGAGTTGCTGCTCGAGCCGGTGGCGCGCGAACTGGTGGTGGTCCGCCCGATCGGCTTCGAGCCGATGCAGTGGGTGCGGGCACTGGCTGCCGAGGAACCGATCCCGACCCAGAAGCAGCTGACCACCGCCGCGATCTCCGCGCCCGGCATCATGCTCACCCAGATCGCGGCCATCCGGGCGCTGGTGCGCCAGGGGCTGGACCTCTACGGGGCGCCGCCGGTCGCGATGGCGGGCCACTCCCAGGGCAAGTACGCCTGTCACGCACTGCGCGCCAAGGGGGCACGAGACGCCGAGATCCTGGCCATTCTGCAGCTCGGCGGCGCCGCCGGGTCGCTGATCTCGCGGCGGCGAGGCATGGTCGGCCGGGGCGACAAGACCCCGATGGTGTCGGTGTCCAACGTCGATCCCGACCGCATCGCCGAGCTGCTCGAGGAGTTCTCCAAGGACGTCCGCACCGTGCTGCCGCCGGTGCTGTCGATCCGCAACGGCCGCCGGTCGGTGGTCATCACCGGCACCCCCGAACAGCTCGGCCGTTTCGAGCTGTACTGCAAGAAGATCACCGAGAAGGAAGAGGCCGAGCGCAAGAACAAGCTCCGCGGCGGCGCGGTGTTCTCGCCGCGCTTCGAACCCGTGCAGGTCGAGGTCGGCTTCCACACCCCGCGCCTGCAGCCCGCGGTCGACCTGATGGACAGCTGGGCGGCCCGCACCGGGCTGGACGCCGAACTGGCCCACGACTACGCCGAGAGCGTGTTCGTCAAGCCGGTCGACTGGGTCGCCGAGGTCGAGCAGCTGGCCGACTCCGGCGCCAAGTGGTTCATCGACCTCGGGCCGACCGACACCGCCACCCGGCTGACCGCGCCGATCGTGCGCGGCCTGGGCATCGGGCTGGTACCGGCCGCGACCCGCTCCGGCCAGCGCAGCCTGTTCACCGTCGGTGCCGAGCCCGAGGTGCCGCCGGCGTGGTCGAGCTACGCGCCCACGACCGTGCAGCTGCCCGACGGATCGGTCAAGCTGTCGACCAAGTTCACCCGGCTGACCGGGCGGTCCCCGATCCTGCTGGCGGGCATGACCCCGACCACCGTCGACGCGAAGATCGTCGCGGCGGCCGCCAACGCCGGCCACTGGGCCGAGCTGGCCGGCGGCGGTCAGGTCACCGAGGAGATCTTCGAGAACCGCATCGCCGAGCTGACCCAGCTGCTGGAGCCCGGCCGCGCGATCCAGTTCAACTCGCTGTTCCTCGACCCGTATCTGTGGAAACTGCAGATCGGCGGAAAACGCTTGGTGCAGAAGGCTCGTCAGTCCGGCGCCCCGATCGACGGCGTGGTCGTCTCGGCGGGTGTGCCGGACCTCGAGGAAGCCGTCGAGCTGATCAAGGAACTCAACAGCGTCGGCATCAGCCACGTGGTGTTCAAGCCCGGCACCATCGACCAGATCAAGGCGGTGATCAACATCGCCTCCGAGGTGCCCGACCGCGACGTCATCGCCCACATCGAGGGCGGCCGCGCCGGTGGCCACCACTCCTGGGAGGACCTCGATGATCTGCTCCTGAACACCTACGCCGATCTGCGCAAGCTGCCCAACATCACCATCTGCGTCGGCGGCGGTATCGGGACCCCGGAGCGGGCGGCGGAGTACCTGATCGGCACCTGGGCCAAGAGGTACGGCTTCCCGGAGATGCCGGTGGACGGCATCCTGGTGGGCACCGCCGCGATGGCCACCAAGGAGGCCACCACCAGCCCGCAGGTGAAGAAGCTTCTGGTGGAGACCACCGGTACCGACGAATGGGTGGGCGCGGGCAAGGCCGTCAACGGAATGGCCTCCGGGCGCAGCCAACTGGGCGCCGACATCCACGAGATCGACAACTCCGCATCGCGCTGCGGCCGACTGCTCGACGAGGTGGCCGGCGACGAGGAAGCGGTTCAGGCGCGGCGCGACGAGATCATCGCCGCGATGGCCAAGACCGCCAAGCCGTACTTCGGCGACGTCGGCGAGATGACCTATCTGCAGTGGCTGCGCCGCTACATCGAATTGGCGATCGGCGACGGCAACAGCACCGCCGACACCGCCCGGCCGGACAGTCCGTGGATCGCCGACACCTGGCGGGACCGCTTCGCCGAGATGCTCAAGCGCGCCGAGGCGCGCCTGCACCCGCAGGACTCCGGCCCCATCCCGACCCTGTTCGCAGATCCCGATCTGCTCGAAAGGCCTTCGGAGGCAATCGATCTGCTGGTACGGCACTATCCCGAGGCGGCGACGCTGAAGCTGCACCCCGCCGATGTGCCGTGGTTCATCACCCTGTGCAAGACGCCGGGCAAGCCGGTGAACTTCGTGCCGGTCATCGACAAGGACGTCCGGCGGTGGTGGCGCAGCGACTCGCTGTGGCAGGCTCACGACGCGCGCTACGACGCCGATCAGGTGTGCATCATCCCGGGCATCCAGGCGGTGGCGGGCATCACCCGCGTCGACGAACCGGTCGGGGAACTGCTCGATCGCTTCGAGCAGGCCGCGATCGACCGGGTGCTGGCCGCCAACGGAACTCCCACGCCGGTGGCCTCGCGCCGGCAGGCCCGCCCGGACCTGACCGGTCCGCTGGCGGTGGTGCTGGACTCGCCGGACGTGCAGTGGGCCGGCCGCACCGCGATCAACCCGGTGCACCGGATCGGCGCGCCGAGCGAGTGGCAGGTCAACGACGTGCCCGGCAAACCGAGCGCCACCCACCCGAACACCGGGGCGCGGCTGGAGACCCGCGGCGACGCGTCGGTGGTGCTCAGCGTGCCGCTCAGCGACACCTGGATCGACATCCCGTTCACGCTGCCGCCGTGCATCGTCAACGGCGGTATGCCGATGGTCACCGTCGAGGACGCCTCGGCCGCCATGCGCAAGGTGCTGGCGATCGCCGCGGGGGTGGACGGCCCGGACGCGCTGCCGGCGGTCGTCGACGGCACCGCGACCGTCGAGGTCGACTGGGATCCCGAGACGGTGGCCGATCACACCGGGGTGACCGCGACCTTCGGCCCGCCGCTGGCGCCCGGGCTGAGCCTGGTGCCCGATGCGCTGGTCGGGCTGTGCTGGCCGGCGGTGTTCGCGGTGATCGGTTCGGCGGCCACCGAGGACGGCTTCCCGGTCGTCGAGGGTCTGCTCAGCCTGGTGCACCTCGACCACGCCGCTCACCTGCTGACGCAGATGCCGAAGTCGCCGGCCCGATTGACCGTCACCGCAACGGTTTCCACCGCCTTCGACACCGAGATCGGTCGGGTGATCCCGGTGTCGGTGAGCATCACCGACTCCGACGGCAAGAAGCTGGTGGCGCTCGAGGAGCGGTTCGCGATCCGTGGCCGCACCGGCAACGTCGAGCTCGCCGATCCGCCGCGCGCCGGCGGGGCGATCACCGACAACGCCAACGAGACACCGCGGCGGCGCCGGCGGGAGGTGAAGGTCACCGCGCCCAGCGACATGAGCGCGTTCGCCGTGGTCTCCGGTGACCACAACCCGATCCACACCGATCGGGCGGCGGCGCTGCTGGCCGGGCTGGAATCGCCCATCGTGCACGGCATGTGGTTGTCGGCCGCGGCGCAGCACGTGGTCACCGCGACCGACGGCAAGCCGGCCCCGCCGGCGCGGGTGGTGGGCTGGACCGCCCGGTTCCTCGGCATGGTGCTGCCCGGCGACCAGATCGAGTTCCGCGTCGACCGGGTCGGCATCGACCGCGGCGCCGAGATCGTCGAGGTGGCGGCCCGCGTCGACAACGAGCTGGTGATGTCGGCGACCGCGCAACTGGCCGCGCCCAAGACCGTCTACGCGTTCCCCGGCCAGGGCATCCAGCACAAGGGCATGGGCATGGAGGTTCGCGCCCGGTCCAAGGCCGCCCGCAAGGTGTGGGACAGCGCCGACAAGTTCACCCGCGAGACGCTGGGTTTCTCGGTGCTGCACGTGGTGCGGGACAACCCCACCAGCCTGATCGCCAACGGCGTGCACTACCACCACCCCGACGGGGTGCTGTACCTGACGCAGTTCACCCAGGTGGCCATGGCCACGGTGGCGGCCGCGCAGGTCGCCGAGATGCGGGAGAAGGGCGCGTTCGTCGAGGACGCGATCGCCTGCGGGCACTCGGTCGGCGAGTACACCGCGCTGGCCTGCGTGTCCGGCGTGTACGAGCTCGAGGCGCTGCTGGAGGTGGTGTTCCACCGCGGCAGCAAGATGCACGACATCGTCCCGCGGGATCACCTGGGCCGGTCCAACTACCGGCTGGCGGCGATCCGCCCGTCGCAGATCGGCCTCGACGACGCCAACGTCAAGGACTTCGTCGCCGAGATCTCCGAGCGCACAGGCGAATTCCTGGAGATCGTCAACTACAACCTGCGCGGTTCGCAGTACGCGGTGGCCGGCACCGTGCGCGGCCTGGAGGCGCTGGAGGAGGAGGTCGAGCGGCGACGCCAGATCACCGGCGGGAAGCGCTCGTTCATCCTGGTGCCCGGCATCGACGTGCCGTTCCACTCGTCGGTGCTGCGGGTCGGCGTCGACGACTTCCGCCGCAGCCTCGAACGGGTGATGCCGCGCGACAAGGATCCCGACCTGATCGTCGGGCGCTACATCCCGAACCTGGTGCCCAAGCCGTTCTCGCTGGACAAGGAGTTCATCCAGGAGATCCGGGATCTGGTGCCGGCGACCTCGCTCGACGAGGTGCTCGAGGACTACGAGACCTGGCGCAACGAGCGGCCGCGTGAGCTGTGCCGCAAGATCGTCATCGAGCTGCTGGCCTGGCAGTTCGCCAGCCCGGTGCGCTGGATCGAGACGCAGGACCTGCTGTTCTGCGAGGAGGCCGCCGGCGGTCTGGGCGTGGAGCGGTTCGTCGAGATCGGCGTGAAGAACTCGCCGACCGTCGCGGGCCTGGCGGCCAACACGCTCAAGCTGCCCGAGTACTCGCACAGCACCGTCGAGGTGCTCAACGCCGAGCGCGATGCCGCGGTGCTGTTCGCCACCGACACCGATCCGGAACCGGAGGTCGACGAGGAGCCCGCCGAACCCGAGGCGAGCGCGCCCGCCGAGGCCACGCCGGCGCCGGAAGCCCCGGCAGCCCCGGCGGCCCCGACCGCCGCACCCGGCGCCCCGCGCCCGGACGATCTGACCTTCGACGCGGCCGACGCCACCATGGCGCTGATCGCGCTGTCGGCGAAGATGCGCATCGACCAGATCGAACCGCTCGACTCCATCGAGTCGATCACCGACGGCGCGTCGTCGCGGCGCAACCAGCTGCTGGTCGACCTTGGCTCGGAGCTCAACCTGGGCGCGATCGACGGTGCCGCCGAGGCGGATCTGGCCTCCCTCAAGGGGCAGGTCACCAAGCTCGCCCGCACCTACAAGCCGTTCGGCCCGGTGCTGTCGGACGCGATCAACGACCAGCTGCGCACGGTCCTCGGACCGTCCGGCAAGCGGCCGGCCTACATCGCCGAGCGGGTCAAAAAGACCTGGGAACTCGGCGACGGCTGGGCCAAGCACGTCACCGTCGAGGTGGCGCTGGGCACCCGTGAGGGCTCCTCGGTGCGCGGCGGCGATCTCGGCGGTCTGCACAGCGGTGCGCTGCCCGACGCCGCGAGCGTCGACAAAGTCATCGACGCCGCCGTGCAGGCGGTCGCCGCCCGGCACGGGGTGACGGTGACGATGCCGTCGGCCGGCGGTGCCGGCGGCGGCGTGGTCGACTCGGCGGCGCTCGGTGAGTTCGCCGAGAAGGTGACCGGCCCCAACGGCGTGCTGGCGTCGGCGGCCCGGCTGATCCTCGACGAGTTGGGCCTGCAGACCCCGGTCAGCCTGCCCGAGGCCACCGACTCCGAGTTGATCGACCTGGTGACCGCCGAACTGGGTTCGGACTGGCCGCGTCTGGTGGCGCCGGCGTTCGACAGCCGCAAGGCGGTGCTGCTCGACGACCGGTGGGCCAGTGCCCGCGAGGACCTGGTCCGGATCTGGCTGATGGACGAGGACGAGGTCGACGCCAACTGGGCGCGGCTGTCCGAGCGGTTCGAGGGCACCGGCCACATCGTCGGCAAGCAGGCCACCTGGTGGCAGGGCAAGGCGCTGGCGGCGGGCCGCAACATCCACGCCTCGCTGTACGGCCGGGCCGCCGCGGGTGCGGAGAACCCGAACAAGGGCCGCTACAGCGACGAGGTCGCCGTCGTCACCGGCGCCTCGAAGGGGTCGATCGCCGCGTCGGTGGTGGCCAAACTGCTCGACGGCGGCGCGACCGTGATCGCAACCACCTCGCGCCTGGACGACGAGCGGTTGGCGTTCTACCGCAACCTGTATCGCGACAACGCCCGCTATCAGGCCAAGCTGTGGGTGGTGCCGGCCAACATGGCGTCCTACGCCGACATCGACGCGCTCGTCGAGTGGGTCGGTACCGAGCAGACCGAAAGCCTCGGGCCGCAGTCGATCCACATCAAGGACGCGCTGACGCCGACGCTGCTGTTCCCGTTCGCCGCACCGCGGGTGGCCGGCGATCTGTCGGAGGCGGGCTCGCGCGCCGAGATGGAGATGAAGGTGCTGCTGTGGGCGGTGGAGCGGCTGATCGCCGGGCTGTCGCGGGTCGGCGCCGAACGCGACATCGCCTCGCGCCTGCACGTGGTGCTGCCCGGCTCACCGAACCGCGGCATGTTCGGCGGCGACGGCGCCTACGGCGAGGCCAAGTCCGCACTGGACGCGATCGTCGCCCGGTGGAAGGCCGAATCGTCGTGGTCGCAGCGGGTTTCGCTGGCGCACGCGCTGATCGGCTGGACCAAGGGCACCGGGCTCATGGGCCACAACGACGTCATCGTCGACGCGGTCGAGGCGGCCGGGGTGAAGACCTTCACCACCGACGAGATGGCGGCGATGCTGCTCGACCTGTGCACGGTCGAGGCGAAGGTCGCGGCGGCCCGCGAACCGCTGACGGCGGACCTGACCGGCGGCCTGGCCGATGCCGAACTCGACATGGCCGAGCTGGCCGCCAAGGCACGTGAGGAGATGGCCAACGCCGACAGCACTGCCGAGGAGACCGATCCGCCCGGCACCATCAAGGCGCTGCCGTCACCGCCGCGCGGCTGGCGCTCGGCGCCGCCGCCGCCGTGGGAGGACCTCGACGTCGACCCGTCCGAGCTGGTCGTCATCGTCGGCGGGGCCGAACTCGGCCCGTACGGCTCGTCGCGCACCCGGTTCGAGATGGAGGTCGAGAACGAGCTCTCCGCCGCCGGTGTGCTGGAGCTGGCCTGGACCACCGGCCTGGTCAAGTGGGAGAACGACCCCACCCCGGGCTGGTACGACACCCAGACCGGCGAGCTGGTCGACGAGAGCGAGCTGGTCGAGCGCTACCACGACGCCGTGCTCGAGCGGGTGGGCATCCGCGAGTTCGTCGACGACGGCGCGATCGACCCCGATCACGCCTCGCCGCTGCTGGTTTCGGTGTTCCTCGACAAGGACTTCACCTTCGTGGTGTCGTCCGAGGAGGAGGCCCGGGCGTTCAAGCAGTTCGATCCCGAGCACACCGTGATCGCCCCGGTTCCGGACAGCAACGACTGGCAGGTCACCCGCAAGGCCGGCACCGAGATCCGGGTGCCGCGCAAGGTGAAGCTGTCGCGCACGGTCGGTGCGCAGGTGCCCACCGGATTCGATCCGATGGTCTACGGCGTCACCCAGGAGATGATGAACTCCATTGACCGGCTGTCCATTTGGAACCTGGTCACCACGGTCGACGCGTTCCTGTCGGCGGGCTTCACCCCGGCCGAGCTGATGCGCTGGGTGCACCCGAGCCTGGTGGCCAGTACCCAGGGCACCGGCATGGGCGGCATGACGTCGATGCAGACCATGTATCACGGCAACCTGCTCGGCCGGAACAAGCCGAACGACATCCTGCAGGAGGTCCTGCCGAACGTCGTCGCCGCACATGTGATGCAGTCCTACATCGGCAGCTACGGCGCGATGATCCACCCGGTGGGTGCGTGCGCGACCGCGGCGGTGTCGATCGAGGAGGGCGTCGACAAGATCCGGCTGGGCAAGGCGCAGTTCGTGGTCGCCGGCGGCTACGACGACCTCACGCTGGAGGCGATCATCGGTTTCGGCGACATGGCCGCCACCGCCAACACCGAGGCGATGCGCGCCAGGGGCATCAGCGATGCGCGGTTCTCCCGGCCCAACGACCGGCGCCGGCTCGGCTTCGTCGAGGGCCAGGGCGGCGGCACGATCCTGCTGGCGCGAGGCGACCTCGCGCTGAAGATGGGTCTGCCGGTGATGGCCGTGGTCGCCTACGTGTCGTCGTTCGCCGACGGGGTGCACACCTCGATCCCCGCCCCCGGCATCGGTGCGCTTGCCGCCGGCCGCGGCGGCAAGGACTCCGAGCTGGCCCGCTCGCTGGCCAAGCTCGGCGTCGGGCCCGACGACATCGCGGTGGTGTCCAAGCACGACACCTCGACGCTGGCCAACGACCCGAACGAGACGGAGCTGCACGAGCGGTTGGCCGACGCGCTCGGCCGCTCGCCGGGGGCGCCGCTGTTCGTGGTCTCGCAGAAGAGCCTGACCGGCCACTCGAAGGGCGGTGCGGCGGCCTTCCAGACCATCGGCCTGTGCCAGTTGCTGCGTGAGGGCGTCATCCCGCCGAACCGCAGCCTCGACTGTGTCGACGACGAGCTGGCCGACGCCGAACACCTGGTGTGGGTCCGCGAGACGCTGCGGCTGGGCGACAAGTTCCCGTTGAAGGCGGGCCTGGTCACTAGCCTCGGGTTCGGCCACGTGTCGGGTCTGATCGCGCTGGTGCATCCGCAGGCGTTCATCGCCGCTCTGAAACCCGAAGAGCGCGAGGACTATCTGCGGCGTGCCGAGGAACGCGTGCGGGCCGGGCAGCTGCGGTTGGCGTCGGCGATCGCCGGTGGGCCGCCGCTGTACGAGAAGCCGGCCGACCGCCGGTTCAGCCCGGACGCCCCGGAGAAGGTGCAGGAAGCCGAGATGCTGCTCAACCCGCAGGCTCGGCTCGGCGATGATGATGTCTATGTGCCGTTCCGACAGTGAGATAACGACAGGCCGATGGCGATAGTCGGGGTGGGGATCGACGTGGTGTCCATCCCCGACTTCGCCGAGCAGGTCGATCAACCGGGGACCGTCTTCGCCGAGACGTTCACCCCGGGCGAGCGGCGCCACGCCGCCGACAAGAGTTCGTCGGCGGCGCGGCACCTGGCGGCGCGCTGGGCCGCCAAGGAGGCCGTGATCAAGGCGTGGTCGGGATCCCGGTTCGCCAAGCGCCCGGTGCTGCCCGAGGGGATCCACCGCGACATCGAGGTGATCACCGACATGTGGGGCCGGCCGAAGGTGCGACTGTCCGGCGCGATCGCCGAGCACCTCAAGGATGTGACCATCCACGTGTCGCTCACCCACGAGGGCGATACCGCGGCCGCGGTGGCGATCCTCGAGGAACGCTGACACCGACGCGTCGACGTGCCGTGGGTGGTGGCGGCCGCGGGTCGTTACCGTGGTGATCGTGGGTGATCTGGCACAGCGGGTGCGCGACGTGCTGCCGTCGGTGCGCCGCGACCTCGAGGAGTTGATCCGCATCGAGTCGGTGTGGGCCGATCCGGCCCGCCGTGGTGAGGTGCAGCGCAGCGCCGAGACGGTGGCCCGCATGCTGCGCGACACGGGGTTCGGTGAGGTCTCGATCGTCAGCGAGGGCGGCGCACCGGCCGTCATCGCCCGGCACCCGGCCCCGCCCGGCGCCCCGACGGTGCTGCTGTACGCCCATCACGATGTGCAGCCCGAAGGCGATCCCGCCCAGTGGCATTCGCCGCCGTTCGAGCCCACCGAGCGCGACGGCCGGCTCTACGGGCGCGGGGCGGCCGACGACAAGGCCGGCATCGCAACGCATCTGGCCGCGTTCCGGGCGCACGACGGCAACCCGCCGGTCGGGGTGACGGTGTTCGTCGAGGGGGAGGAGGAATCGGGCTCGCCGTCGCTGGCCCGGTTGCTCGCCGCACACCGCGACACCCTGGCCGCCGACGTCATCGTCATCGCCGACTCGGACAACTGGAGCACCGAGGTGCCCTCGCTGACCGTGTCGTTGCGCGGGCTGGTCGACTGTGTGGTGGAGGTCGCCACCCTCGACCACGGGCTGCATTCCGGGCTCTGGGGCGGTGCGGTGCCCGACGCGCTGTCGGCGCTGGTGCGGCTGCTGGCCAGCCTGCACGACGACGACGGCAACGTCGCGGTCGAGGGATTGCACGAGGCGAAGGCGGCCGATGTCGACTTCCCGCCGGAACGGTTGCGGGCCGAGGCGGGACTGCTCGACGGTGTCAGTGAGATCGGCACCGGCTCAGTGCCGCAACGGCTTTGGGCCAAACCCGCGATCACCGTGATCGGCATCGACGCCACCCCGGTGGACAAGGCGTCGAACACGTTGATCCCCCGGGCACGCGCGAAGGTCAGCATGCGCGTCGCACCCGGCGGTGACGCCCGCGTACACCTGGAGGCGCTGACCCGGCATCTGCAGACCCACGCGCCGTGGGGTGCGCGGGTGACCGTCACCCCCGGCGACATCGGCGAGCCGTTCGCGATCGACGCCAGCGGTCCGGTGTACGACGCGGCGAGGGCGGCGTTCCGGCGGGCGTGGGGTGTCGACGCGGTGGATACCGGTGTCGGCGGGTCGATTCCGTTCATCGCCGAGTTCGCGGCGGCGTTCCCGTCGGCGAAGATCCTGGTGACCGGGGTCGAGGATCCGGCGACCCAGGCGCACAGCGTCAACGAGAGCCTGCACCTGGGGGTGTTGGAGCGCGCCGCGACGGCCGAGGCGCTGCTGCTGGACTACCTGGCCAACGGCGTGCCGAACTGAGAAGGGTTACAGGCCCAGATCGCGGCGCAGCTTGGCGACGTGGCCGGTGGCCTTGACGTTGTACTGGGCCAGCGTGATCTTGCCCTTCTCGTCGACGACGAAGGTCGAGCGGATGACGCCCTCGACGGTCTTGCCGTACATCTTCTTCTCGCCGTAGGCGCCGTACGCCTTGAGCACCTTCTTGTCGGGGTCGGACAGCAGCGGGAAGGTCAGCTGCTGGTTGTCTCGGAACTTCGCGAGCTTCTCCGGCTTGTCGGGGGAGATGCCGACGACGTCGAGGCCGGCGTCGTTGAGGTCACGCAGATTGTCGCGGAAATCGCAGGCCTGCTTGGTGCAGCCGGGCGTGGACGCAGCGGGGTAGAAGTAGACGATGACCTTGCGGCCCTTGTAGTCGGAGAGCTTGACGGTGTTGCCGTCGGCGTCGGGCAGGCTGAACGCCGGGGCCTTGTCGCCGACCTCGAGTCGGGGGGTCTCTGCCACGCTGCGATCCCTTCTCATAGACCAGTGCACTGCGCGGTGGGCACGCTGATCTAGGGTAGTGGCGCAGACCACCAAAAGCGGAGTCGGCTTGGAGGCATGACGTGGCGGACCGCGATCCCGACACCATCCAGCAGGAGATCGACCAGGCCCGGGACCAGTTGGCCCAGACCATCGACTCCCTGGCCGAGCGGGTCAACCCGACCCGGCTCGCTGACGACGCGAAAGCGGCGGTGGTGCGTTTCGTGACCCAACCCGTGGTCGCGGCGTCGTTGGCGGGTGTGGGACTCGTGGTCGTGGCCCTGGTTTTCCGCCGGATACGGCGGAGATGAGCCCCAGCCGGATACGGCGGAGATGAGCCCCAGCCGGATACGGCGGAGATGAGCCCCAGCCGGATACGGCGGCCGGTGGCGTCGGGTCTGGTCGTTCAGCGACGGAGTGCTGATCTGAACCACGCCCCAAGCGAGAAGCTGGGCGGGTTGGCGACTCGGCCGATGCGGCTGCAGCTGTACACCGTGAGGAGCGTGTCCGCGGGCGCGGCACCCTCGATCAAGGACCCCGCCGGGCTGGAAGCCGGGCGGCGGAAGTCCGACATCAGATAAATCCTTCGATTCGGGGACGGGGCAGGTTGTCCGTCGGGGCAGCCGTGATGCGGCCCACACGGACTCTAGCAAAGATACCCGGGTCCACTGGATCGAAACCGGGCAACTCCGAGCGATCGATTCCGATACGCCGTAACGCTATCTTGTGAGCGATACCGCCGGTCCCGGTGTCGGACTCGTGCCGGCCGGGGGCGGCACGATATTTCTGCAGATAGATGGCGAGATTGCCCTGATCATCGGGTTACTGCGGGGTAATCCCGGACGGCCGGTCCAGCGAACACGGATCTCCGATGTGCGTGGATGCTTGCCGCGGTCTTCGGCGGTAGGCGCGTGGTGAACTTGGCAAGCTTTCGGTGGATCGCTGCGCCGCTGGAGATGGAGGCGGTGCAGGGCCGCGTCTGTGGACTGAAGCAGCTCGCGGATAAAGCGATGAGGCCGGGAACATGTCCCCGGCCTCATCGGTCTGGTGCGCCGTCAGGGCTTCGAACCCCGGACCCGCTGATTAAGAGTCAGCTGCTCTACCAACTGAGCTAACGGCGCGTGCCTGTGAGACAATAACAAAGCCACGGCGTCAAAACGAAATCCGGCCGTGTGTGATCTTGTCTGCGACGTCGCTGTCGCGTGGTATCCATTGCCCTCACCGTAGACTGGTGAGTAACTTGGGGTGTTCTTCGTTGTCATTCGAGCTGCGAGGTGGGAACAAAGTATGTGGAAGGACCGTGCTGCGGCCCGTCCGCGTCGCTTCAGAGGGTGGTTGGTCGCCGCCTTGGTTCCGGCTCTCGTGCTCGGATTGTCGTCATGCGGCCGTGAGACGGCTCCGCCGGAACCGGAGTACATCGCCGACAAGGGAACGCCGTTCCACGATCTGCTCATCCCCAAGCTCACGGCGTCGGTGACCGACGGTGCGATCGATGTGAGCGTGGATTCCCCGGTGACCGTGTCCGCCGAGGACGGCGTGCTGGGCGCGGTCACCATGGTCAACGAGAGCGGCCGGCAGATCGAGGGTGCCTACAGCCCCGACGGGCTGACCTGGTCGACCACCGAGTCGCTGGGCTACAACCGGCGCTACACGCTGACCGCGGAGTCGTTGGGGCTCGGCGGCAAGACCACCCGGCAGATCACCTTCCAGACGCATTCGCCGGACACCCAGACCATGCCGTACGTGGTTCCGAGCAACGGCGAGGTCGTCGGCGTGGGGCAGCCGGTCGCGATCCGGTTCGACGAGGACATCCCGAACCGGTTGGCGGCGCAGCGGGCCATCACCATCAAGACGGACCCGCCGGTGGAGGGTGCGTTCTACTGGCTCAACAACCGCGAGGTGCGCTGGCGGCCGGCGAAGTTCTGGAAGCCGGGCACCAAGGTCGAGGTACAGGTCAAGGTGTACGGCGTCGAACTCGGCGACGGGTTGTTCGGCCAGGACAACGTCGAGACCTCCTTCACGATCGGTGACGAGGTCATCAGCACGGTCGACGACAACACCAAGACCATGACCGTGCGGCGCAACGGTGAGGTCATCAAGACGATGCCGGTGTCGATGGGCAAGAACAGCACGCCCACCAACAACGGCATCTACATCGTGGGGGAGAAGCGGGACCACATGGTCATGGACTCCTCGACCTACGGGGTCCCGGTCAACTCGCCCGACGGATACCGCACCGAGGTCAGTTGGGCCACCCAGATCTCCTACAGCGGCATCTACGTGCACGCGGCCCCGTGGTCGGTGGGCAGCCAGGGCCACACCAACGTCAGCCACGGCTGTATCAACGTCAGTACCGAGAACGGGCGCTGGTTCTACGACAACTCCAAGCGCGGTGACGTCGTCGAAGTCATCAACACCGTGGGACCGCCCCTGCCGGGCACCGACGGACTCGGCGACTGGAACATCCCGTGGGAGCAGTGGAAGGCGGGTAACGCCAACATCTGATCGTCACGAGTTCGGGCCCCGGCGTGACGCCGGGGCCCGTTTCGTTTCGTCTGTGCGGCTTGCTCCGCGGCGGCTTGCCTGCGCGCGGCGTTGTGCAACGGAATAGCATTCCCGGCTGTGGTCGGGGCCTCCACGACGACCAGGAATGCTATTCCGTTGCAGACCGGGGGCCCTGGCTAGGAGGCATGCGTTGGGGGCGCGCTTGAGTAACGCCAGGTATCGCATCGTAAAAACTTTGTTACGCGCTTCCGTGCCTCATCGACCAAAAAACAGCCTCTGAGCTGCTGATTTACCGACAAGAGACCCTCTCTCCTGGGAGTAATCGACCTGCCCCATCTGTTGCGGGGACGAAAAGCGGGCCTCAACATAAGGACGTCAAACATTCGCCGGTATCGGCAGGAATCGAAACTAATCGATGACGCTGTCAACCCTTATGTGAGGCCGCCGCGATGTAGAGCTATCCAACCAGTACCACTCATTTCCGGCATCGACGGGCTGAATTAATCCCTACATAGCCCGGCTCATCGATCTGTATTGAGTCCTGCGCTATGCGCCTTGCGATGCCAGCTGCCCGAATTCGGGCCTAGGCGAGCTTTTCTCTGTATTTCTGAATTCCATCCGAATCTGCGCGGAAAGGAGAAATGGTGATCCCTATACCCGGCCCCGGAACTCCCGAGCGGGAGCGGCTCATCAACGAGCACAAGGAGTGCATCGATTCCATGAAGGGAGTCGCCGGCTGCTCGATTCTCAAATGCGATCCACCCGGGGACACGACGAACGTGTCTGGTGGCATTCATGAGGACATGCTGCTGAACCGGGTGCTCATCCGGATGCGGGCACAGCCGGCGGCCGGCAAGCTGGTCGTCGTCTGCACCAAGCCGGAAAAGGAGTGGCGTATTGCTCGATTGTCTGGCATTCGGGGCGTGCCGCCAGAATTCGTAAACGACAAGGTGTACGACAACGAACACGATCCCCAGCACGACATTTTCTTGATGCGGCTGGATGAGCTTCCCGAGTCCGACGGTTTTCCCGAACATTTCGGGGAGGGATGGAAACGTCGCGACGACAACTGGGCCGCTACGTGACCAGTGTTTGCGAGCGCCCAATAGTAGAAAATTGTGCAGCTGAATACTGACCTGGCATGGGAGATCTTTAATGGCTTGGATGCGCTTGACCGGGTACGCCGATAAGTTCAGTGTGCACCCGGGTGATTCCATCAAGTTCTACGTCAATTGCGACGGCCCCAAGGAATACGACGTTCAACTGGTTCGGATGGTGCATTGCGACACCAATCCCAAGGGCCCGGGCCTGATCGAAGAGAAGATCGACGCACCGGTCAACAAGCGGTATCCGGGCCGCAAGCAGATCATCCACAGCGGCTCGTACGGATACGTGGAAGACCGGCCGCAGTTCCGCCTGCAGAGCTTCACATTGCAGTGCTGGATCTGGCCGACCGCGCCCAAGACCCACCCGCGGTACTGGAAGCACGGCGCGCAGGGGCTCGTCACCAAGTGGTATGACGGCAAGGGCTACGGGCTGTTCATCAACGAGGAGGGATGCCCGGAGCTGCGGATCAACGACACCCGCATCACCAACAATGTCCCGCTGCGCGACCACGCGTGGCACTTCCTGGCCGCGACGTTCGACGCCGAAACCGGCACTGCCACGCTGTACCACGAGCCGCAGATCGTCTACGCCCTCGACCCGGAGATCGAACCGGTGGTCACCTCGGTGAGCGGGCCGGTGCTGCACGACGACAGCCCGGTGGTACTGGCGGGTTACACCAGGGAGCACACCGACGATCCCCTCGCCCGGTCCTCGGTGCCGCAGGGCATCGTCATCGGTGGTCACTACAACGGCAAACTCGACAGCCCACGGATCTGCAACCGGGCGCTGAGCCGGCTCGAGATCGAGACCATGAAGCATGGTGGCACGCGGGGCATGACCGAACGCCGCCACGCCGGTCCCAGCTCGAAGCTGGCTGAAACCGTGGTGGCCGCATGGGACTTCTCCGACGGCATCAACACGATCGTCGCCAAGGACCACGGTCCGTACCTGTTCCACGCCCAGCTCGTCAACTGCCCGACCCGCGCCATGACCGGGCACAACTGGACCGGGCAGAACTTCGACTGGAAGCACGCTCCCGAGGAGTACGGCGCGATCCACTTCCACGACGACGACGTCGACGACGCGCGCTGGGACGTCGACTTCGAATGGCAGGTGCCGGCCGACTTCAAGAGCGACTCCTACGCGATGAAGCTCACCACACCGGAAGGCGACGAGGACTACATCCCGTTCTTCGTCGTACCGCGGGTGGGCCAGGAGCAGTCCAAGATCGCGGTGATGATCCCGACGATCAGCTACATGGCGTACGCCAACGAACACCTTGCGAACAACGCCGGCGGCGCCGAGCTGCTTGTCTACCGGGTGCCGATCATGCAGCACCAGAACATGTTCCTGTCGGAGCACCGCGAGTTCGGCGGCTCGATCTACGACACCCACACCGACGGCAGCGGCATCTGCCTGTCGTCGCGGCTGCGGCCGATCCTGAGCATGCGCCCGAAGTACGACCACTTCCTCACCCAGGCACCGTGGCAGTATCCGGCCGACCACCACCTCATCTACTGGCTCAACAAGATGGGCTACCAGTACGACATCATCACCGACGAGGATGTCACCTACGACGGGCTGGCCCGGCTGGAGAACTACAACGTCGTCATCACCGGCTCCCACCCCGAACACAACTCGGGACCGCAGCTCGACGCACTGCACGACTACACCCAGCGGGGCGGCCGGCTGATGTACATGGGTGCCGACGGCTGGTACTGGGTGCACTCATACCACCCGGCCTACGACGACCGCGGCCGCGGCGTCATCACCGAAATGCGCCGCTGCGAGTCGGGCATCCGCACCTGGCGCGCCGACCCGGGCGAGTACTACCACCAGTCGACCGGGGAGCTCGGCGGTATGTGGCGGTTCCGCGGACGGTACCTGCACACCGTCGCCGGCACCGGTATGTCGTCGGAGGGCTTCGACGTGTCGACCTACTACACGCGGACACCGGAAAGCCTTGATCCCCGCGTGTCGTGGGCTTTCGAGGGCATCGACTACGACGAGAAGCTCGGCAACTTCGGGCTGGTCGGCGGTGGTGCCGCGGGTACCGAACTCGACATCGTCGACACCATGCTCGGCTCCCCGCCACACACGCTGGTGGTCGCGACCTCGGCGGGACGGCACACCGAGGGCTACCTGTTGGTGATGGAGGACTTCGGCTTCAACCAGCAGGGTCTCGACGGCACCCAGCACCCGCGGGTGCGATCGGACATCGCGTATCACGAAACTCCCAACGGCGGAGCGTGTTTCGCATTCAGCTCGATCGCCTTCTGTGGTGCGCTGCCTTGGAACGACTGCGACAACAACATCTCCCGGCTGGTCAAGAACGTTCTGGACCGGTTCATGCAGGACGGTCCGCTTCCGCCGCCGCCACCGGAGGCGTTCGTCCACCGGGGCCGTGCGGACTACGAGCCGCCGGTGAAGGCAGCCAAGTGAGTTGCTGACCGAGGTGCCCGGTGGCGCGGTGTCGGACCGCGTCACCGGGCCACCCGATCTCGGTGTCGACACCCGGAAAGACGTGTACGCGATGAATCATCCCGACCGTGCATACCGCGACGAGGGTCTGGATCTGACCGACGAGCGACTCTATGCAAACGTCCGGTGTAACGGTGCCGAGGCAACCGATCTACCGGCCGTCGCCTACCGCTCGAAGGTTTTCAGCGATCTGGAGGACGAGAAGATCTGGACCCGCACCTGGGTCTGTGCGGGTACCGCCGACCAGATTCCCGACCCGGGCGATCTGCTCCCGTTCACCGTGGGAAACCACGGCATACACCTGGAACGACAGCTCGACGGCACCATCGCCGGGCGCTTCAACTTCGCCCAGCACGGCGGCTGCCGCACGGTCCCGCTGCAGTGCCAGACCGGGGTCAAGACCAAGTGTTCGTACACGTCGTGCGGTTACAGCCGCGACCGCGACGTCATCCGCGCCGCGGATGTCGACGACAACGAGGCGATGACCTATCAGTACCTGGGCACCCGGCCGGACCGATTGCTGCCGGTGCGGTCCGCTCGCGTCGGACCCTTGGTGTTCGTCAACCTCGACTACGCCGGCAAGGACCTGCCCGATGGCACCGCCTATCCCGGTCCGCTCCCGGAAGGGGCCGCCCACGCCGGCGAGTGGTGCGAGCTGGACTGCAACTGGAAGCTCGCCGGTGAAGCACTGCTGGTTGCGCTGGTGCGGGCCGGTTTCGGCGTAGCGGCACGGTTGTTCGCCTCGGTCGCCGACGAGCCGTCCGCGGCGTCGGAGCTCCCGGCCGCCGGGTCGGCGGGCAGCGTGTCGGTGGACTGGGTGTTTCCCAACCTGCTGACGGTCAGATCCGACGACCGCGCCCTTTTCCTGGTTACCCAACCGACCGGGATGTCGACCTGCCTGATCCGTCCGCACCTGCTGGGCCGGGGCGCGGACTCCCCGGAATCCGACCAGGAGTGGGAACAGGTGCGCGAGGGCATGGCCGCCGTCGGTATGCAGCGCCAGCGGGAGGCCGAACGCGCAGATGCGGATCGACCGTGCGCACCCGGCGTGCCCGACGAGATCTCGCCGGTGCTGCAGCGGTTCCGCAGTGCCGTGGTGGACAAGATCCTCGCGACGCACCAGTACTACTGGAACGCGCCGCTGTACGCCCCCTGAGGAGTTGCAGTGATCTACAGCGTTCAGCAGATCCGGTACGACTGCCTGGCCTTCATCAAGGAACTCGGCGGCAGTTTCGCGGATTTCGTTATCGGTGTCGGCGAGAATCCCCGCTCGGCGCTGTTCACCGTCCACAACGTGCACCCGGAGCGGGATGCGTGGATGTACCGGCAGGCGCTGAGCTTCGCCGCGGTGCGCACCGTCAACAACTACTTTGTTGGCAAGCTCGGGGTGGATGGTGCCGAGGTGACCTCGGGTCCCGACGATTGCGACTGCATCTACCTGTACAAGAAGAGCGAAACCACAACACCCTGAAACGATCCGGACATCGAGGTGGGAGATGGCCGCATCGAGTGACACGAACACCTCATCGGCAGCTCTTGATGCCTATCAGCGGGGTGACTACGCGACCGCACGAGAGCTCTGGCTTCCGCTCGCCGAAGCGGGAGACCCAGAGGCGCAGGCCTGGATCGGCTCCCTATATGCCCATGGCGAAGGCGTCGACATCGACGACGCCGCCGCGTTCAGCTGGTACTTGCGTTCGGCGGAGGGAGGAAACCCGTTCGCGCAGAACAATGTCGGTGTCATGTACGCGTTGGGTCGGGGGACTTCCAAGGATGCCGTGCTCGCGGTGAAGTGGTTCATGATCGCGGCGGACAATGGCGACCAGCACGCGCAGTTCAACCTGGCGTCCTGTTATGCGACTGGTGACGGGGTCGACCGTGACCCCGAACGCGCGGCCTACTGGTATCGCCGAGCCGCCGAAGCCGGGCACACGGCGTCTCAGGCCCGGCTCGGCTACCTGTATTCGACCGGCCAGGGTGTTCCCAGAGACCGGGTGGAAGCCTTTGTGTGGCTGTCCCTGGCGGCCCGGCATGGGGTCGGCAATGCGTTGGCGGCCCTGGAGTCGGTCGTTCGGGAGATGTCAGCCGAAGAGAAGCACGCCGGCGCCGAGCGACTGCGGGAGTTTGGCCTCGTCGCGTGACGCAGGCACTGATAACACGGAGTAGCATTCCCGGCTGTGGTCAGGGCCTCCACGACGACCAGGAATGCTATTCCGTTGCAGACCCGGGGGGGGGGTTGTGGCTAGCGCTTCCAGAGATCTGTTATCTCCGAGGGAATTTCGTCTCGGCTGACCGCGGTCTTCGTCCATCGACCGGTCGAGTCCGGTGACACGTATGACACCGCGACGTCGCCCGAGTACACCCAGAGTTGATGTGGTTCTGTCGTCAGCCAGGTGATCAACACGCCGTGGCGCGTGCTGTACGCGTAGTCATCGCGGAACACCTCTTCGCCGGCGCGGCCGCGCACAACGACCGTCCAGGTCTCGACACCGTTCTGATCCGGACCCGGCTCCGCGTACGCGGTGAACTGCCCGGACGGTGACTGCCGCGGGTGATCCGGTCGAACGGCGCGACCGTCGGCAGAAGGGTCGGACATCGCGCAACCCGCGAGTAAAGTCAACGCCGCCAGGACGGCGGCCAGGACACCTGCGGTTACCGCCGTCGAGCCGACACCGAACCGCGTCGCCCGAACCGACGACCGACCGTATCCACCAGGTGCCCACAAGGCAGGGTAGCGCGGCCGTCGGGGGCTGATCGTCACGAGAACGTGCCTAGCGCGGCGCTCGACCCCGCTTCGTCCGCTCGCAACGGAATAGCATTCCCGGCTGTGGTCGGGGCCTGTACAACGACCAGGAATGCTATTCCGCGGCAAATGGGGGGCAAGTGAGGGGGTGGGGGAGCGCAAGAGCGCAAAGAGTCGCTGGGGGAGACGTCACCCGAAAACGAGCACCGCCCCACCGACGTTGTCGCGGGTGGGGCGGTGCTGCACTCGGGGTGGCTGACGGGACTCGAACCCGCGACATCCAGGACCACAACCTGGTGCTCTACCAGCTGAACTACAGCCACCATTGCCAACCGTGCCGGTCGGCGACGTCGATCTTAGCCGCTCGAGTTCCCGTTCTCCGAATCGGTGCCCGCCGACCCGTTCGAGATGCCGCCCGAGCCGCCGTCGGAGGTGCCTTTCGAACCGTTCGCCGAACCGGTCAACTCGGCCGCGATCGCGGCGATTTCGCTGGTCGAGGGCCCGGGCTGGGGCACGAACGCCGTCCGCCGGTAGAACTCCAGCTCGCGGATCGACTCGTGGATGTCGGCCAGCGCCCGGTGCGCCAGCCCCTTCTCCGGCTGTCCGAAGTAGATCCGCGGGTACCAGCGCCGGCACAGCTCCTTGATCGAGCTGACGTCGATCATCCGGTAGTGCAGGTAGTCGTCGAGGCGCGGCATGTCCCGGGCGATGAAGCCACGGTCGGTCGCGATGGAGTTGCCCGCCAGCGGCGCCGTCTTGGCCTGTTTGACGTGGGTCCGGATGTAGTCGAGCACCATTTCCTCGGCGGTCGCCACATCGACGGTCGAGGCGCGCACCTCCTCGATCAGCCCCGACCGGGTGTGCATGTCCTTCACCACGTCGATCATCGACGACAGCGCCTCCTCGTCGGCGTGGATGACCACGTCGATGCCGTCGCCCAGGATGTTCAGGTCCGCGTCGGTGACCAGAACCGCGATCTCGATCAGCCGGTCCCGTTTGAGGTCCAGGCCGGTCATCTCGCAGTCGATCCACACCAGTTCATCACGCACGTCGCTCACAGTACTGTTTGCGTTCATGAGCACCGATCCAAGCGCCACCCCCGCACAAGAGATCGCCGCCGGCTACGCCTTCGACGGCCCGGCGCTGAACCTCGGCACGGTCGTCGTCGACGGCGAATGCCACCCCGACGCCCAGGTGCGCATCCCGCTGGCCACGGTCAACCGCCACGGCCTGGTCGCCGGGGCCACCGGCACCGGTAAGACCAAGTCGCTGCAGCTGATGGCCGAACAGCTGTCGGCCGCCGGGGTGCCGTGCCTGATGGCCGACGTCAAGGGCGATCTGTCGGGGCTGGCGCGGCCCGGCGCCGGCAACGACCGCATCACCCAGCGCGCCGCCGACACCGGTGACGACTGGACGCCCACGGCCTATCCGGTGGAATTCCTGTCGCTGGGGTCCGGCGGGATCGGGGTGCCGGTGCGGGCCACGGTGTCGAGCTTCGGTCCGATCCTGCTGTCGAAGGTGCTCGGGCTGAACCAGACCCAGGAGTCCACCCTCGGGCTGATCTTCCACTGGGCCGACCAGCAGGGGCTGCCGCTGCTGGACCTCAAGGACCTCCGTGCGGTCATCCAGTACCTGACCAGCGAGGAGGGCAAACCGGAGCTCAAGGCGCTGGGTGCGGTGTCGCCCACCACCGCCGGGGTCATCCTGCGGGCCCTGGTCAACCTGGAGGCCGACGGCGGGGACACCTTCTTCGGCGAGCCCGAGTTCGACCCCACCGACCTGATGCGGGTCGACGCGCAGGGCCGCGGCGTCATCACCCTGCTCGAGGTCGGCGAGCAGGCCCGCCGCCCGGTGCTGTTCTCGACCTTCCTGATGTGGGTGCTGGCCGACCTGTTCACCTCGCTGCCCGAGGTCGGTGACCTGGACAAGCCCAAGCTGGTCTTCTTCTTCGACGAGGCGCACCTGCTGTTCGCCGACGCGTCGAAGGCCTTCCTCGAGCAGGTCGAGCAGACCGTCAAGCTGATCCGCTCCAAGGGCGTGGGCGTGTTCTTCTGCACCCAGCTGCCCACCGACATCCCCAACGACGTGCTCTCGCAGTTGGGCGCCCGGATCCAGCACGCGCTGCGCGCGTTCACCCCCGACGACCAGAAGGCGCTCGCCAGGACCGTGCGCACCTACCCGAAGACCAAGGTCTACGACCTGGAGAGCGCGCTGACGTCGCTGGGCATCGGCGAGGCGGTGGTGACCGTGCTCTCGGAGAAGGGCGCCCCGACCCCGGTGGCGTGGACCCGGATGCGCTCCCCGCGCTCGCTGATGGACACCATCGGCGCCGACGCGATCAAAGCCGCCGCGCAGGCGTCGCCGCTGCAGGCCGAGTACGGCCAGACCATCGACCGTGAATCGGCCTACGAACGGCTGGCCAGCCGGCTCGCGGCACCGCCGAGCTTCGGCGGGGTCAGCACCAAGGGCGAGGTGAAGATCACCAAACCGGCCGAACCCAGCAAGCTCGAGAAGGCGCTGTCCAACCCGGCGTTCAAGGCCGCGCTGCGCGCCGCGGGCACGGTGATCGGCCGCGAGATCACCCGCAGCCTGCTGGGCACCGGCAAGCGCGGCGGCCGCCGCTGAGCGGCCGGCGCCGAGCGGCGGGCTCAGCCGCCGGCGAGCTTCTTGTAGATCGCGCCGACGATCGGTGTCACGATCGCGCGCGGCGTGTAGGCCGACGCGACCGACATCGCCTTGGAAGTCACCCCCGGCACCACGCGCATCTTGTTGCGCTCCAACGCATCCAACGACTCGCGCGCGGTGTACTGCGTCGATATCCACAAGAACTCGGGGATGACCTTCTCGACCAGCGACCGCTCCTCGTCGGCCGGCAGGCTCTCGCGCACCGGGCCCGGCGCCAACAGCGTCACGTGGACGCCGACGCTCTTGAGCTCGCCGCGCAGCGACTCGCTGAACGTGTTCACGAAGGCCTTGCTGGCCGCGTAGGTCGCGTTGTTGGGGATCGGCGAATTGCCCGCCGCCGACCCGGAGATCAGGATGCCGCCGGCGCGGCGCTGCACCATGCCCGGCAGCACCGCCAGCACCAGGTCGTGCACCCCGAGCACGTTCAGCTGCACCTGGGCCTTCTCCCCGGCGGGATCCAGCGACATCAGCGGACCGAAGGTCGCGGTGCCGGCGTTGGCACACAGGATCGAGATGTTGCGGGCGGCGAGCTCGGTGCACAGCTCCTCGCGCTGGGCCGGGTCGGCGAGGTCGACCGCACGCACCTCCACGGTCACGCCGTATTCGGTGCTGAGTCGGTCGGCCAACGCCTTGAGCACCTCCTCGCGGCGCGCGGTGATGATCAGGTTGTGGCCGCGCGCGGCGAGTTCGGTGGCCAGCGCTTCACCGATGTTCTGCGATGCGCCGGTGACGACGGCCCGGGCATCGGCGCTGGGTGCGGGTACAGGCATGGCCGGGACTATATCGTGGGCCACCATGAGCGAACTGCGGTCGCCCGCGCAGACCGCGCGACGGTCGCAGATCCTTGCGTGGGCGTTGTGGGATTTCGGTGCCACCGGCCTCAACGCCGTCGTCGTGACGTTCGTGTTCTCGGTGTATCTCACCGACTCGGTCGGCGCCGATCTGCCCGGTGACATCAGCGCCACCGGTTATCTGGGCTGGGCGCTCGGCGGCGCCGGGTTGGTGGTCGCGCTGCTCGCACCGGCCACCGGGGTGTGGGTCGACGCCGTGCGCCGGCGCCGCCGCGCGCTCGCGACGCTCAGCCTGGCGGCGCTGGCCCTGACCGTCGCGATGGGGACGGTCCGTGACGACTACCACTATCTCGCGTTCGGGTTGATCCTGATCGCTGCCACCTCGGCCTGCGTGGACCTGGCCACCGTGCCCTACAACGCGATGCTGCGCCAGCTGAGCACCCCGCACACCTCCGGCCAGATCTCCGGAATCGGTTTGGGACTGGGCTATATCGGCAGTGTCGTGCTGCTGCTGGCGGTGTATTTCGGGTTCATCGCCGGCGACGGCGAGCACACCGGGCTGCTCGGCGTCCCGGTCGCCGACGGGCAGAACGTGCGCACCGCAATGGTGTTCGTCGCGATCTGGTTCGGGATGTTCGCGCTGCCGGTGCTGATCGCGGTCCCCAGCGCCGCCGATCCGTTCCCGGACCGGGACCGGACCGGCTTGTTCGGCGCGTACCGCACGCTGTGGAGCGAGATCCGCGGCGAATGGCGCCGCGACCGCAACGTGGTCTACTACCTGATCGCCAGTGCGGTGTTCCGCGACGGGCTGACCGGCATCTTCGCCTTCGGCGCGGTGCTCGGCGTGCGGGTGTACGGCGTCTCGCAGGCCGATGTGCTGCTGTTCGGGGTCAGCGCCAGCGTCGTGGCCGCCGTCGGTGCCGTCATCGGCGGGCGGTTCGACGACCGGTTCGGCGCCAAACCGGTGATCCTCGCCTCACTGGTGGCGATCATCGCGGTCGGTGCGACCCTGATGGCGCTGTCGGGTCCGCGCGCGTTCTGGGCCTGCGGGCTGCTGCTGTGCCTGTTCATCGGGCCCACCCTGTCGGCGGCGCGCACACTGATGATGCGGCTGTCGGCCGAAGGCAAGGAGGGCATGGCGTTCGGGCTCTACACCACCACCGGGCGGGCGGTGTCCTACCTGGCGCCGATGCTGTTCTCGACGTTCATCGCGATCTTCGGTACCGACCGCGCCGGGATGGGCGGGATCCTGGTCGTGCTCGTCGTCGGCCTGGCGGCGATGCTGGCAGTGAAGCCGGCGAGTTCGCGTGGTCCGGCCCTACCCGCCGGGTAGCCGGTCAGCCCGCTCCGGTGCAGACCGTCAGCCCGGCGCCGCTGCGCCGGGCGACCACCACGCCGTCGATGCTGATCGTGCACACCACCTCGCGCCCGACGTTGATGATGGTGAGGCTGGCGATCTCCGCGGCGGGCGCCTCCAGCTGAGCCTCGGCCGACCACGGCAGCAGCACGTTGAACTCGGTCTGCAGCATCGTGTCGGTGCCGATGTAGGTGATGTTGATCGCCCGGCCCTCGCCCTCGACGGTGTAGACGACGGTCTGGGTGGCGCTCGACGGGGTGCGGGTGGTGGTCGGCGGCCCACCCGGTGTCGGTGACGGCGCCGGAACCGCCGGCCTGGTGGGCGTGCGCCGCGGCGTCGAGGGAGTCGGGATGGTCGTCGACGGGGTGGTCAACGACGGCGGAGGAGCCACCACGGTGTCCTCCGAACCGTTGTCGTAGACCACCACCAGCGCGATGACCAGCGCGATGACGACCAGCACCGAGGCGCCGGCCAGCGCCCACAGCCAGCGCGGGGCTTTCGGCTGCTCGGGCGGGGGCGGCGCCTCCGAGTCTCCTCCGTGCTCCGGCCCGGCGTAGCCGTGCTGGGCCGCGCCGTAGGGGCCGTACTGGGCGTACGGATCCTCGCCGGGGTACGCCGGCAGCTGCTCGGTCGGCGGAAGCGATCGGTACGTCGGGGCGTACTGCGTCTCGCTCGCGTACGCCGGATCGCCGTAGCCCGGGTAGCCGGGCCGCCATGGGCCGGTCGGGTCGTACCCGTAGGGACCGGGTTGGCCCTCACGTGGATCGGTCATGCCCACCTCATGGTTGCGAGATTACCTGCGCGCCGGGGTGAGGGTCCGAACCGGCGATCGAGTCGTCGTCGGCGGAAGGGCCGGGCAGAATGGGTGCGGTGACCGTGCAGGTGCGCCGGATTTACGGCCCGTCGATGTCCCCGGATGCCACCGCGTTCGCGCATCTGGTCGACGACGGCGGCTTCCCCCGCGCGGTGCAGCGCTTCCTGCGCGGCTGGCGGGCCAGTTCGTCGCGGGATGTGGAGCTGCCGGTGCACGGGCCGGTGCTGCGGGTGCTGCACTCGGCCGACGGCCACTATCTGGCGTGTGAGGTGGCCCCCGAAGGCAGCACACGAAGCCAGATCTGGGTGGTGACAACCGATCCCGACGACCGAGCGGCCTGGCGCATCGACAGCTGGCCGGAGGGGATGCCCGAGGGCACCGCCGAGGTCATCGCCTGGGACGGCAACCGGGTCGCGGCGATCCTCACCGGGGAGGACGGTGTCGGCAGTTCGGTCCTGATCGACCCGGCTGACGGCAGCACCGTCGTGCTGGACCGGCGCTCGGGCGGACGGCTTGTCGACGCGTGGGCCGGCTCGGCGCTGGTGCGGGTCGGCCCACGCGGCTACCGCGAACTGATCCTGCTACGCGGCGGTACCGAGATCGCTTTGCTTCCTTACGATCCCGGCTCCACCACTGACGCCGGCGTCATCCTCGACGACCACGGGCCGCGCCGGTTGCGCGCCGGGTTCGACGGTGAGCTCACCGAGCTGTACCAGCCCGCCACCGCGTACCCGATCGACAGCACCGAGGGTTATGTGCGGGCGCTGGTGCGCAGCGAGAACGGCACCACCCACGCCCGGCTGCTCGAGGTCACCGCGACCGCCGACGGGGTGGCCTATCAGGTGATCGCCGAACGGCCGGGCTTCGAACTCGACGAGTTCGTGGTCAGCGACGACATGTCCACGGTGGCGATCCTGTGGAATATCTACGGCGCCAGCGAATTACAGATACTCGACCTGACCGACTACACCCTGCACGAACCGATACCGCTGCCCGGCATGGTGGCCAGCCAGCTCAGCATCAGCGCCGGCGGTTCGATGCTGGCGATGACCGTCGAGGGTCCCTCGCTGCCGCCGACGGTGGAGTTGGTCAATCCGCGCACGCGGGAATGGGAGCCGGTGGACCGGGAACCGAGCCTGGGTCCGATCAGCCCGGATCCGACGTTGGAGCGGATCATCACCCGCGACGGTCTGCCGATCACCGGGTGGCTGTTCCGCCCGCGTGGCGAACCGATCGGGGCGATGTTGTTCCTGCACGGCGGGCCCGAGGGGCAGGGCCGGCCCGGATACAACGAGTTCTTCCCGTCGCTGGTTGACAGCGGGATCACCGTGTTCCTGCCGAATGTGCGCGGATCGGGCGGATTCGGGCGCGCGTTCATGCACGCCGACGACCGGGAGCGCCGGTTCGCGGCGATCGACGACGTTGCCGACTCGGTGCTGTTCCTCGCCGAGAACGGCTACGCGCCGCGGGATCGGATCGCTTGTTGCGGATGGTCCTACGGCGGCTACCTCACCCAGGCGGCGTTGGCGTTTCACCCGGATCTGTTCGCCGCGGGCATCAGCATCTGCGGGATGAGCGACCTCAACACGTGGTATCGCACCACCGAACCCTGGATCGCCGCTGCCGCCTACCCGAAGTACGGCCATCCGATCAGCGACCGCGAGCTGCTGGCCGAGCTGTCGCCGCTGCAGCGGGTCGAGTCCATCACCGCTCCGCTGCTGTTGGTGCACGGTGCCAACGACACCAATGTCCCACCCACCGAGTCGCAGCAGATGTTCGAGGCGCTGCGTGACCTGGGTCGCACCACCGAGTACCTGGTCTTCGACGACGACGGCCATGAGATCGACAAACGGGAGAACCGGGTGGTGCTGCTCGACGCGATGAGCCGCTGGCTGCACAAGGCGTTCGCCGCGCGCCGGGGCTGAACCCGACGCCACCGGCCGGGGCTGAACGCACGCCGCCTCGGAACTCGTCGAGGCCGCCAGGTTTGGGCAAATTGTCCCCAGGGTAAGCCTCTGCCAGGTCGATGACGGCCCACACGGACGGAGGCGCAGCATGCGAGGAATCATCGGTGTCGTCGTGCTCGTTTGGCTGGTGATCGGGGTCGTGGCGGCGTTCCAGCGGGACTACTTCAAGACGGGGGAGGCCAACTGCGCGACCGCCGCGCGGGTGGCGCTGACCGTCCTGGCCGGCCCGCTCAACTACGCCGGCGTGAATCCCAAAGTCGACTGCAATATCCCGGAGCCCAGTGCTGCCGGGCCGTATCAGAAGCCCGTTGCCGCGGCGTAACGGACAACAAGAAGGAGTGGGTCATGATCATCCTCGGGATCATCCTGGCGGTGCTGGGATATTTTATGTGGGCACCGCTGATGTACATCGGCATCGCGCTGATCGTCGTCGGTGCGGTGTTCTGGTTGCTGGGCAGCGTGGGACGCCCGGTCGGCGGCCGGCGCGCCTGGTATTAACCGGCCGAGTCCGGCGGACCTGCCGGCAGCTGGGTCAACGCGCGCACTGTCATCTCGCGAAGGACAGTGCGCGCGTTGGCCTTTGCTGTCTTCGAGGCGTTGGGTTTGAGCGAATGCGGCGTGGAGTTCAACAGCCCGAAGGTGGCGTGCGCCATCACCCGGGCCTCCTCCTCGCCGAGTTCCGGACGCACCCGCTGTAGCACGTCGACCCAGATCTCGACGTACTGGCGCTGCTTTCGGCGCACCAGCCGACGGGCCGAATCCGGCAGATTGCTCAGGTCGCGGTCCTGGATGCGGATCAGGTCCGATTCCTCCAGCGCGAAGTCGAGGTGGAAGTCGATCAACGCGTCGAGTGCGGCGCGGGGATCGACGACGCGGGCGACCACGTCGGTGGCGCCGTCGAGCAGCCGGGTGCTGATGCCCACCAGCAGTTCGACCAGCAGCGCCTCCTTGTTGGGGAAGTGGCGGTAGATCGCCGGCCCGCTGACGCCCGCCGCGGCGCCGATGTCCTCGAGCCGCACCGCCAGATAGCCGCGTTCGGCCACCAGGCGTTCGGCCGCGGCGATGAGCTTGCCGCGCCGGTCCGATTTCGCCCGGCTGCGTGCGGTGGCGCCGTCCGAGGCCCGGCGCTCGACCGACGGCATCGACGTCCTCTCCGTCAAGTGGTTTACATCTCGGTTAATCGTGACTAACATACCACGAGTTAGTCGCCATTAACTGAACTGGACGGGTTCGATGCGATGACCACGCGGGTTTCGCACCGCGAGCAACATCTCGCACTGGTCGACGAGTTGCGCGCCAAGCTGGCCACGGCCGCTCTGGGCGGGCCGGAGCGGGCCCGCGAGCGCCACGTCAGCCGCGGCAAACTGCTGCCGCGACAGCGCGTCGACGGCCTGCTCGACCCCGGCAGCCCGTTCCTGGAGTTCTCCCCGCTGGCCGCCAACGGCATGTACGACGACGAGTGCCCCGGCGCGGGCATCATCACCGGGATCGGGCGGGTCTCGGGGCGGGAGTGTGTGATCGTGGCCAACGACGCCACCGTCAAGGGCGGCACCTATTACCCGATCACGGTCAAGAAGCACCTGCGCGCCCAGGAGATCGCCGCGCAGAACCGGCTGCCCTGTATCTACCTGGTCGACTCCGGCGGGGCCTTCCTGCCGCGCCAGGACGAGGTGTTTCCCGACCGCGACCATTTCGGCCGCATCTTCTACAACCAGGCCACCATGTCGGCGCGGGGCATTCCCCAGATCGCCGCGGTGATGGGATCGTGCACCGCCGGCGGGGCCTACGTGCCCGCGATGAGCGACGAGGCGGTGATCGTCCGCAACCAGGGCACCATCTTCCTGGGCGGCCCGCCGCTGGTGAAGGCCGCCACCGGCGAGGTGGTCACGGCCGAGGAACTCGGCGGCGGTGACCTGCATTCCAGGACGTCCGGTGTCACCGACCACCTCGCCCATGACGACCGCGATGCGCTGCGGATCGTGCGGCGCATCGTGGCGACGCTGGGACCGAGACCCGAACCCCCCTGGGAGGTGGCACCGACGGTCGCCCCGACCGCCGACCAGCGCGAGCTCTACGACGTGGTGCCGGTCGACCCGCGGGTGCCCTACGACGTGCACGAGGTTGTCAACCGCATCGTCGACGGCGGCGAATTCCACGAGTTCAAGGCCGAATACGGCACCACGCTGGTGACCGGCTTCGCCCGCATTCACGGTCACCCGGTCGGCATCATCGCCAACAACGGCGTGCTGTTCTCCGAATCCGCTTTGAAAGGCGCGCATTTCATCGAACTGTGCGATAAGCGGGTGGTTCCGCTGGTGTTCCTGCAGAACATCTCCGGGTTCATGGTGGGCCGTGACTACGAGGCCGGCGGGATCGCCAAACACGGCGCGAAGATGGTCACCGCGGTGGCGTGCGCGCGGGTGCCCAAGCTCACCGTGATCATCGGCGGCTCCTACGGTGCGGGGAACTACTCGATGTGCGGACGGGCCTACTCGCCGCGGTTCCTGTGGATGTGGCCCAACGCCCGGATCTCGGTGATGGGCGGTGAGCAGGCGGCCTCGGTGCTGGCCACCGTGCGCGGCGAGATGACCCCCGAAGAGGAGGAACGGTTCAAGGCGCCGATCCGCCGGCAGTACGAGGATCAGGGCAACCCGTACTACTCCACGGCGCGGTTGTGGGACGACGGGGTGATCGACCCGGCCGACACCAGAACGGTGCTCGGGCTCGCGCTGTCGGTGGTGGCACAGGGCGCGATCGAACCGGTGTCCTACGGCGTGTTCCGGATGTGAAACATGACTGCCAAGGCCTTCGACACAGTTCTGATCGCCAACCGCGGTGAGATCGCGGTGCGGGTGATCCGCACGCTGCGCCGGATGGGGATCCGCTCGGTCGCGGTGTTCAGCGACGCCGACGCGAACGCCCGGCACGTCGCCGAGGCCGATGCCGCCGTGCACATCGGTCCCGCGCCCGCGCGCCGGAGCTACCTCGACATCGGTGCCGTGGTCGACGCGGCGCGCCGAACCGGGGCGCAGGCCGTGCACCCCGGTTACGGATTCCTCGCCGAGAACGCACAGTTCGCCGCCGCGCTGGCCGAGGCGGGGATCGTGTTCATCGGCCCGTCGGCGGCCGCCATCGAGACGATGGGCGACAAGATCGCCGCCCGCGCCGCGGTGTCGGCGTTCGGGGTGCCGGTGGTGCCCGGGGTGTCCGAACCCGGGCTGACCGACGAGGCACTGATCGCCGGGGCCGCCGACATCGGCTACCCGGTGCTGGTCAAACCGTCGGCCGGTGGCGGCGGCAAGGGCATGCGGGTGGTGCACGACCCGGCCGAGCTGCCGGCCGCGCTGGCCGCCGCCCGACGCGAGGCCGCCTCCGCATTCGGCGACGACACCCTGTTCATCGAGCGATTCGTCACCAACCCCCGCCACATCGAGGTGCAGGTCCTCGCCGACGGCTACGGCAACGTCGTCCACCTCGGCGAACGAGAGTGCAGCCTGCAGCGGCGTCATCAGAAGGTGATCGAGGAGGCGCCGTCGCCGCTGCTCGACGCCGCGACGCGGGCCCGCATCGGCGCGGCCGCCTGCGACACCGCCCGCAGCGTGTCCTACACCGGGGCGGGCACGGTCGAGTTCATCGTGTCCGCGGATCGGCCCGACGAGTTCTTCTTCATGGAGATGAACACCCGCCTACAGGTCGAGCACCCGGTCACCGAGTTGGTGACCGGCATCGACCTGGTCGAGCAGCAGGTGCGCATCGCGGCCGGGGAGAAGCTGCCGGTCGGCCAGGACGACATCACGCTCACCGGACACGCCATCGAGGCCCGGGTATACGCCGAGGACCCCGGCCGGGGCTTCCTGCCGACCGGCGGTACGGTGCTCGGCCTGGCCGAACCTACCGGGCCCGGGGTCCGGGTGGACTCCGGACTCGCGCTCGGCACGGTGGTCGGCAGCGACTACGACCCGATGCTGGCCAAGGTGATCGCGCACAGCGCCGACCGGGCGCAGGCGCTGCGCACGCTGGACCGTGCGCTGGCCGAGACCGCGGTGCTCGGCGTCGGCACCAACATCGAGTTCCTGCGCTACCTGCTGGCCGACGCCGACGTCGTCGCGGGCCGGCTCGACACCGGTCTGCTGGACCGCCGGCTGCCGGATTTCCGGCCCGCCGATCCCGACGACCGGACGCTGATCGCCGCCGGTGCGTATCTGTGGCTGCGCGCCTGGCCCGATCCGGTCGGCGACCTGTGGGCGGTGCCGTCGGGCTGGCGGATCGGTGAACCGGCGCCGGTCAGCTACCGGTTGCGCGCCGGGCAGCGCACCGACCACGTCTATTTGACCGGCACCCCCGGCTCGGCCACCGCGCGCGTGGAGGACGGCGAATCCCACATGCTGACAGCCGCTTTGACCGGTGATCGGCTCACCGTCACGCTCGACGGGCTGCGTACCGACTACCTCGTCGCCGCGGCCGACGGGCAGCTGTGGCTGGCCGGACCGGACGGTACCGCGGTCATCGAGGAGGTGCGCGAAGCGCCGGTGCGCCCCGACGACGAGCACAGCGGCGATGCCGAGCTGACCAGCCCGATGCCGGGATCGGTGGTGGCCGTGGGTGTTACGGATGGACAACGGGTTCGGGCGGGCACCGTCGTGGTGACCGTCGAGGCGATGAAGATGGAACACGCGCTGACCACCCCGGTCGACGGCGTGGTGGAACTGCTGGTCGCCGTCGGCGACCAGGTGAAGGTGGGCCAGCCGCTGGCGCGGGTCACCACCGCAACCGAGGAGGAACAGTCATGAGCGATTTCCTCGCCACGGGCGACCTGCCCGATCACTACGCGCAACTCGCCAAGACCGTGCGCGACTTCGCGCAGTCCGTGGTGGCGCCGGTCGCGGCCAAACACGATGCCGAGCATTCGTTCCCGTACGAGGTCGTGGCGGGCATGGCCGAGATGGGCCTGTTCGGGCTGCCGTTCCCGGAGGAGTACGGCGGCATGGGCGGCGACTACTTCGCGCTGTGCCTCGCGCTGGAGGAGCTCGGCAAGGTCGACCAGAGCGTGGCGATCACGCTCGAGGCCGGGGTGTCGCTGGGCGCGATGCCGATCTACCGGTTCGGCAACGAGAAGCAGAAACAGGAGTGGCTGCCGCTGCTGGCCAGCGGCAAGGCGCTCGGCGCGTTCGGCCTGACCGAGGCCGGCGGCGGCACCGACGCGGGCTCTCCGCGCACCACCGCCCGTCTGGAGAACGGCGAGTGGGTGATCAACGGCAGCAAGCAGTTCATCACCAACTCGGGCACCGACATCACCCGGCTGGTCACCGTCACGGCTGTCACCGGGGAGAAACCCGATGGCAAGAAGGAGATCTCGGCGATCATGGTGCCGGTCCCGACGCCGGGTTTCACCGCCGAACCGGCCTACAACAAGGTCGGCTGGAACGCCTCGGACACCCACCCGCTGACCTTCGACAACGTGCGGGTACCCGAGGAGAACCTGCTCGGTGAACGCGGCCGGGGCTACGCCAACTTCCTGCGCATCCTCGACGAGGGCCGGATCGCGATCGCCGCGCTGTCGGTCGGTGCGGCGCAGGGCTGCGTCGACGAATGCGTGCGCTACGCCAAGGAACGCGAGGCGTTCGGCCGGAAGATCGGTGAATTCCAGGCGATCTCGTTCAAGATCGCGCGGATGGAGGCCCGCGCTCACGCCGCCCGCACCGCCTACTACGACGCCGCCGCGCTGATGCTGGCGGGCAAGCCGTTCAAGAAGGCCGCCGCGATCGCCAAGCTGGTGGCCAGCGAGGCGGCCATGGACAACGCCCGCGACGCGACCCAGATCTTCGGCGGATACGGCTTCATGAACGAGTACACCGTCGCCCGGCATTACCGGGACAGCAAGATTCTCGAGATCGGGGAGGGGACAACCGAGGTGCAGTTGATGTTGATCGCGCGGGAGGCCGGCCTGTGACCGGGGCGGGCGAGCAGAAGCGGGTCGTCGTTCAGCGCGGCCTGTGGTACGAGGAGTTCGAGACCGGGGTGATCTACCAGCACCGGCCCGGGCGCACCATCACCGAGGCCGACAACGTGCTGTTCACCACGCTGACCATGAACACCCAGGCGCTGCACCTCGACGCCGCGTTCTCCGACGCGTTGCCGCCGTTCCACCAGCGGCTGGTCAACTCGATGTTCACGCTGTCGACGCTGGTCGGCCTGTCGGTCGCGCAATTGACCCAGGGCACCATCGTGGCTAACCTCGGCTTCGGCGAGATCGCCTTCCCGAAGCCGCTTTTCCACGGCGACACGCTCTACGCGGAGTCGGAGGTGCTCGACAAACGGGAGTCCAAGAGCCGGCCGGGCGAAGGGATCGTCACGTTCTCCCACATCGGGCGCAACCAGCACGGTGAGATCGTGGCGACCGCGACCCGCAAGACCCTGGTGCGCAAGCGTCCGGCGGAGGCGCAGTGATGGGCGAGTCGGCGCTGGCACACGCGGGTCCGGGCTGGCTGTTCTGCCCGGCTGACCGGCCGGAGCGGTTCGCCAAGGCGGCCGCGGCGGCCGATGTGGTGATCCTCGACCTCGAGGACGGGGTGGCCGCCAAGGACCGCCCGGCCGCCCGTGAGGCGCTGATCGCCTCGCAGCTGGACCCGACCCGCACCGTGGTGCGGCTCAACCCGGCCGGCACCCCCGACCACCAGCTGGACCGCGAGGCGGTGGCCAAGACCCCCTACCGCAGCGTGATGCTGGCGAAGACCGAATCCGCCGATCAGGTCGCCGCGCTGGCGCCGCTGGAGGTGGTGGTACTCGTCGAAACGCCGCTGGGCGCCCTCAACGTCACCGAGACCGCGCGCGTCGACAACGCCGTCGCGGTGATGTGGGGTGCGGAGGACCTGTTCGCCGTCACCGGCGGCACCGCCAACCGCCGGCCGGACGGCAGCTACCGCGACGTCGCCCAGCACGTGCGCTCGCAGAGCCTGCTGGCCGCCAAGGCCTACGGCAGACTCGCCCTCGACTCGGTCTACCTGGACATCAAGGACCTCGACGGGCTGCGCGCCGAGGCCGATGACGCCGTCGCCGTCGGGTTCGACGCCAAGGTGGCCATCCACCCGTCCCAGGTCGACGTCATCCGGGCCGCCTACGCCCCGACCCCGGAGCAGGTGGACTGGGCGCGCCGGGTACTGGACACGGCCCGCAGCCAACGTGGGGTTTTCCAGTTCGAGGGCATAATGGTGGATGCCCCAGTGCTGCGGCGAGCCGAGCGCATCGTCCAGCTGGCGCCCCACCCCGGCGCATAGCTGGCAGCCTCCCACCCGAGGTCCGGGCCCGGTCGCCACCGCGCTGAGCACCTCAGTCGCCTGACGGCGCGACCCGCCGTCGGAGACCCAAGGAGGCGGTATGGCAGGGTCCGTTCAGCGCACCCCGAAATCGGACACCGTGCCGGTCGACCCGGATGTCCCGGTTGTCGAGCTGGAGCCGATCCAGTTGCTCGCTCCCGACGGGACACCGACCGACGAGACCCGATACCGCCGCGATCTGCCGACCGAGACCCTTGCCTGGCTCTACGAGCTGATGGTCGTCACGCGCGACCTCGACGGCGAGTTCGTCAATCTGCAACGCCAGGGCGAGTTGGCGCTGTTCGCCTCGTGCCGCGGTCAGGAGGCCGCCCACATCGGCGCCGCCGCATGTCTGCGCAAGACCGACTGGCTGTTCCCGCAGTACCGGGAGCTCGGCGCGTTCCTGCTGCGCGGTCTGACGCCCGCTCAGATCGGCGCGCTGTGGCGCGGCCGTTGGCACGGCGGAACCGGATTCACCGACCGGTGTGTGGCCCCCATCGCCATCCCGATCGCCACCCAGGCGCTGCACGCCGTCGGCGCGGCGATGGCCGCCCAACGGTTGGGCGAGGACTCGGTGACCCTGGTCTACCTCGGTGACGGCGCCACCAGCGAGGGCGACTGCCACGAGGCGCTCAACTTCGCCGCCGTGTTCAACACGCCGACCATTTTCTTCGTCCAGAACAACCAGTGGGCGATCTCGGTCCCGGTCGAACGGCAGGCTGCCGGGCCGTCGCTGGCGCACCGCGCCATCGGCTACGGCATGCCCGGGGTGCGGGTGGACGGCAACGATGTGCTGGCCTGCTATGCGGTGACCGCCGAGGCCGCACGACGCGCCCGCGCCGGCGGCGGACCCACGCTGATCGAGGCGGTCACCTACCGGATGGGTCCGCACACCACCTCCGATGATCCCACCCGCTACCGCTCCGACGCCGAGGTCGCCGAATGGGCCGCCCGCGACCCCATCGAGCGCTACCGCACCTACCTGAGATCCGTCGGGATCCTGGATGACCGGCTCGCGGCACGGGTCGCCGCCCGTTCCCAACGCCTGCGCACCGAACTGCGCGAATCCGTCCTGGAGTCAGACGATTTCGATATCGCCGACGTCTTCGACACGGTCTACCACGACCCCACCCCCGACCTCCTGGCCCAGCGCGAACAACTCCTGGCGGAGACGGCGAAGGAGGCGAAATGACCCAGATCATCGAGCGACCGACGCTGAACGGGGACGACGCTTCCGAGCCGGTCGGCACCCCACTGGCCACCGTGCCCGGGCAGCCGGCAGCGCCGGACGGGGCGGTGCGGCGACCCGGCGCCATCGGGACACCGACCATGGTGCAGGCGATCAACCGGGCGCTGCACGACGCGATGGCGGCAGATGACCGGGTGCACGTCTTCGGCGAGGATGTCGGCACGCTCGGCGGCGTGTTCCGGGTCACCGAGGGGTTGGCCGAGAAATTCGGTCGGACAAGGTGTTTCGATACCCCTCTGGCCGAGTCGGCGATCATCGGCGTCGCGGTCGGGATGGCGCTGCGCGGGCTGGTGCCGGTGCCGGAGATCCAGTTCGACGGGTTCGCCGCCCCCGCATTCGACCAGATCGTCAGCCACCTGGCCAAGTATCGGATGCGCACCCGTGGCGATGTCGACATGCCGGTCACCGTGCGGATTCCGTCGTTCGGCGGAATCGGTGCGGTGGAACACCATTCGGAATCGACCGAGACGTACTGGCTGCACACCGCGGGACTGAAGGTGGTGACACCGGCCACCCCGTCGGATGCGTATTGGCTGCTGCGCCAGGCGATCACCAGTCTCGACCCGGTCATCTACCTGGAACCCAAACGCCGGTACTGGACCCGCGGCCCGGTCGACACCAGCCGTCCGGAACTGCCGATGGGGCGGGCCGCGATCCGGCGCCCCGGGGAGGACGTGACGGTGCTGACCTACGGTCCCCTGGTCGCCACCGCGCTCAACGCCGCCGACCTGGCCGCCGAACGGCACGGATGGCGGCTGGAGGTGGTCGATCTGCGGTCGCTGAATCCGCTGGACTTCGACACCATCGCCGCGTCGGTGCGCCGGACCGGGCGCGCGGTGGTCATGCACGAGGGGCCCCGCACCCTGGGGTTCGGCGCCGAGCTTGCCGCCCGGCTGCAGGAGGAGCTGTTCTACGACCTGGAGGCGCCGGTGCTGCGTGCCACGGGATTCGACACCCCCTACCCGCCGGCGCGGTTGGAGAGGTTGTGGCTGCCGGGCGTCGACCGACTGCTCGACTGCGTCGAACGGGCGATGGAGCAGCCGTGACCGAGCGTGACTTCCTGGTGCCCGACCTCGGTGAGGGGCTGCAGGAGGCGACGATCACCGAGTGGCTGGTCGCCGTCGGCGACACGGTCGCGCTCAACCAGCCGCTGTGCACTGTCGAGACCAACAAGGCGCAGGTGGAGATCCCCAGCCCGTACGCGGGAACGGTGGTGGCGCTGGGCGGTGCCGAGGGGCAGACGCTGCAGGTCGGTTCCCTGTTGGTGCGCATCGCCACCGACACCGACGCGGCCCCGGCCGCGACCGGCCCGCCGGATGGGGCCGCGGAACCCCGGCCGGATCGGGCCCCGCGGCCCGACGCGCAGCGGCGCCCGGTGCTGGTCGGGTACGGCGCCGCCGACGACCTCGACGTCAGCCGCCGCGGACCGGACCGCCCGCCGCGGCCCAGGGCCAAACCGAAGGTGCGCAGGCTGGCCGCCGAACTCGACGTGGATCTGCACACGGTGCCCGGGACCGGGCCGGGCGGGGTGATCACCGGAGACGACGTGCTCGCCGCCGCGGGCCGGCCGGTGCCGGCGGACGACACCGTGCCGGTCAGCGGTGTGCAGGCAGTGATGGCGCAGCGGATGACGCTGTCGCGCAGCAGGATTCCCGATGCCCATGCCAGCGTGCAGGTGGACTGCACGGCGCTGCTGCGGCTGCGGGACCGCATCGGCGGGACCGTGCCGGTCACGCCGTTCGTGCTGACCCTGCGGCTGTTGACGCTCGCGCTGCGCCGCCACCCGAACCTCAACGCCACCTGGGTGGACACCAGCGAGGGACCGCAGATCCACCGGCACCGCACGGTGCATCTCGGATTCGGGGTGGCCACCGACCGCGGGCTGCTGGTGCCGGTGGTCACCGATGCGCACGCCCGCACCACCCGCGAGCTGGCCGAACGGGTCGCCGAACTGATCCGCTGTGCGCGGGCCGGCACCCTCAAACCGACCGAACTGCAGGGCTCGACGTTCACGGTGTCGAACTTCGGGGCGCTGGGCCTCGACGACGGGGTACCGGTGATCAACTATCCGGAGGCCGCGATCCTCGGCATGGGTTCGATCAAAGAGCGCCCGGTGGTCGTCGACGGCGCCGTGGTCGCTCGCCCGACCATGTCGCTGACCTGTGTGTTCGACCATCGTGTCGTCGACGGTGCGCAGGCGGCCGCGTTCCTGTGCGAGTTGCGCGATCTCATCGAGGCGCCGGAGACCGCGCTGCTGGATCTGTGAGCTGCTCGCGGCTGGCTCAGCGGCGTTTCGCGGCAGCCAGCCGGGCGGCGAACTCCGGCGATTCGATCGAGCGGGCCTGCGGACCCAACTCGGTCTCCACCGCGAGGCGGTGCTGGTCGGTGTCGATCACGCCCGGGTTCGCCGTCGCCCGCATCGAGGCCTTGGTGGCGACGACGACCTCACGCGGAGCCGATGCGGGCCCGGCCGCCAGCTCCAGCGCCGCCGCCACCGGGTCCTCGGCGATCTCGAGCGCCAGCCCGTAGCGGACCGCCGCCTCGGCGTCGAACGACTTGCCGAACAACAGCGCCGCCCGGGCGACCTGAACGCCGACCGCACGGTGCAGCATCCAGGTCGCACCGCCACCGGGATGGATCCCCAGCTGCTGGAACCGCGGATCGAACAACGCCCGGGGTCCGGCGATGCGCACATCGGCGGCCAGCGCCAGGTTCAGGCCCGCACCGACCGCCGGACCGTTGACCGCCGCGATCGTCGGCAGCGTGCAGTTGGCGACGGCGAGGAAGCCGTCGTAGATGGCCCGCAACCCGTCCTCGGTGGCCGCACCCAGTGCGCTCAGATCCGCGCCGGCGCAGAAGGCTCTGCCCGCACCGGTGACCACGATCGCGTGCACACCGGGATCGGCCTGCGCGGATTCGACGGCGGACCGCAGCGCCGCCGACATCGCCGCGGTGACGGCGTTGCGGCGGTCGGGATCGTTGACGGTGATGACAGCGACGCGGTCCTCGACGCGGACCAGTACCGGTTCAGCCACGCGCTCAGCGTAGCGACCCGCCGGTCGGCGCCGGTGCGGGCTCGATCTCGAGCACCCCGGTCAGAGCACCCCGGTCAGGGCGTGATCGTGAACGTGACGTTGTGCAGCGCAACCGCCACGTCGGTGGGCAGCACATCGACGAAGGTGGGCACGTCGCGGATCGCCGCTCCGGAAGCGATCACGTTGCCGGGAAACCCGGGCCCGCAAGGAAAGTCACGGCACCGGTACCAGGAACCGGGGGCGCTCTGATACGGCGGCATGCTCGGGGCCTGATCGACGCGGTAGCGCCCCGGGGGCAGGTAGGCCGTCGCCCAGCCGTCACGCGGATTGGTGGTCACTCCGAAGACGCCGTTGCTGCCGTAGCTCGGCGGGCTCGCCGCAGCCGGCCCGACCGCCGACAGGGTCAACAGCGCGCCGGCCGCGATGCCGGCCATCCGGGCATACACGCGGTGGAGTCTAGTCAGCCGACCGCCGGTCCACCGCCGCTACGCGCTGGGCGGCACCGCCCCTGCTGCGGGCAAAAGCCGCCGCCGGCCGGACGGTGTGTGGGATCGCCGGCCACAGCGCCCCCGGCAGGACTCGAACCTGCGACCAACCGCTTAGAAGGCGGCTGCTCTATCCGCTGAGCTACGGAGGCAGCGCTGTCAACCCTAACGACCGGGTGGAGGCGATGTGCTCCCGGTGGCAGCAACCGCGTGTCGGCGCCGGCCGGTGGCGGCCGCGGTGGTATGACCGGCCGCGGTGGCCACCGCCGCGAACGGCACCACCAAAGGCGTGTCGGGGCGCCGGCCGGCGGGCTAGCGTGGTCGGTACACCACGAAGGGAGGGGAAGCGACGAGCATGAACGACGCGGCGGGGCTCGATGCGGCAGGCCTTCCGGAAGAACTGAGCCCGTTCGACCAGATCCTGCACCGCGGCGAGGCCAATCCACGCACCCGCTCGGGCATCATGACGGTCGAGATCCTCGACACCGCACCCGATTGGGAACGGCTGCGCACCCGCTTCGAGTACGCCTCCCGCAAAGTCCTGCGGCTGCGCCAGAAGGTGGTCATTCCGACGCTGCCCACGGTCGCACCGCGCTGGGTCGTCGATCCGGACTTCAACCTCGACTACCACCTGCGCCGCGTCCGGGTGGCCGAGCCCGGAACCATGCGCCAGGTGATGGACATGGCCGACGTGGCCGCCCAGTCGCCGCTGGACATCTCCCGTCCGCTGTGGACGGCGACGCTGATCGAGGGTCTCGAGGACGGCCGCGCCGCGCTGATGCTGCACTTCAGCCACGCCGTCACCGACGGCGTCGGGGCGGTGGAGATGTTCGCCAACATCTACGACCTGGAGCGCGACCCGCCGCCCGAACCACCCCCGCCGCTGCCGATCCCCCAGGACCTGTCGCCCAACGACCTGATGCGCCAGGGCCTCACCCGGCTGCCGGGCACGGTGTTCGGGCGGCTGCGCGGCACCCTCGCCGGTGCCGCGCACGTGGCCGGCGAGGTGATCCGCGATCCGGTGTCGCGGTTGAGCAGCGCGGTCAACTACGCGGTGTCGGGAGCCCGGGTGCTCGGGCCCGCCGCCGACCCGTCTCCGGTGCTGCGCCGGCGCAGCCTGGCCTCCCGCACCGAGGCCATCGACATCGAGTTCGGCGCGCTGCACCGCGCCGCCAAGGCCGCCGGCGGCTCGATCAACGACGCCTACCTCGCCGGCCTGTGCGGGGCGCTGCGGCTCTACCACGAGGCGATGGGTGTACCGATCGACGCGCTGCCGATGGCGGTGCCGGTCAGCCTGCGCTCCGACGCCGACCCGGCCGGCGGAAACCGGTTCGTCGGGGTCAATCTCGCGGCCCCGATCGGGTTGTCCGATCCCGCCGTGCGTATCCGCAACGTGCGGTCGCAAATGACCAGCAAGCGAGAGGAACGCGCGATCGACATGGTCGGCGCCATCGCGCCGGTGGCCAGCCTGCTGCCGGACTCGGTGCTCGAGTCGCTGGCCGGATCGGTCGTCAACGCCGACGTGCAGGCCAGCAATGTGCCCGTCTATGCCGGTGAGACCTTCATCGCCGGCGCGAAGATCCTGCGGCAGTACGGGATCGGGCCGCTGCCGGGTGTGGCGATGATGGTTGTTCTCATCTCCCGAGGCGGCTACTGCACGGTCACCACCCGCTACGACCGCGCCTCGATCCGCGACCCGGAGCTGTGGGCGCGGTGTCTGCTCGCCGGTTACGACGAGGTGCTCGCCCTGGGCGGGGAGGGCAGGGCCGAGCCGGCGACCTTCGCCGCTGAGGAGCCCCAACCGACGTCCCCGAATGGGAGTGCCCAGCAATGACTTCGGGCTCGAACGCAAACGGCGAGGCGTCGCGGCGGGTGCTGCGGCTGCCGGGTTCGGTGGCCGAGATCGAGGCGAGCCCGGCCGGTCCGGAGGTCGGGGCGTTCTTCGACCTGGACGGCACCCTGGTGGCCGGTTTCACCGGGGTGGTGATGACCCAGGACCGGCTGCGCCGCCGTCAGATGTCGGTCGGCGAGTTCATCGGCATGGTGCAGGCCGGGTTGAACCACCAGCTCGGGCGTGCCGAGTTCGAGGACCTCATCGGCAAGGGTGCGCGCATGCTGCGCGGCAGCTCGCTCGCCGACATCGACGAGCTCGCCGAACGGTTGTTCATGCAGAAGATCGTGTCGCGGATCTACCCCGAGATGCGCGACATCGTGCGCGCGCACATGGCGCGGGGCCACACCGTGGTGCTCAGCTCGTCGGCATTGACCGTGCAGGTCGAGCCGGTCGCGCGGTATCTGGGCATCGAGAACGTGCTGAGCAACAAGTTCGTCGTCGACGAGAACGGTCTGCTCACCGGCGAGGTGCAGCATCCGATCATCTGGGGCCCCGGAAAGGCCCGTGCGGTGCAGGAGTTCGCCGCCGAACACGGCGTCGACCTGTCCAAGAGCTATTTCTACGCCGACGGCGACGAGGACGTCGCGCTGATGTATCTGGTCGGCAATCCCCGGCCCACCAACCCGGGCGGCAAACTGGCCGCGGTGGCCGCCAAACGCGGATGGCCGGTGCTGAGGTTCACCAGTCGCAGCGGCAACAGTCCGATGGCGCATCTGCGCACCGCGGCCGGGGTGGCGACCATGGCGCCGGTCGCTGCCGGCGCGCTGGGCATCGGGCTGGTGACCCGCAACAAGCGCGCCGGGGTCAACTTCTTCACCTCGGTGTTCGGCCGCACCCTGCTCAACACGCTGGGAATCAGGATCAACGTCCTGGGCAGGAAGAACCTGACCAAGAAGCGGCCCGCGGTGTTCATCTTCAACCACCGCAATCAGGCCGATCCGATCATCGCCGGGCGGCTGGTCGAAACCAACTTCACCTCGGTCGGCAAGAAGGAACTCGAAAAAGACCCGCTCATCGGCACTCTCGGCAAGGTGCTGGACGCGGCGTTCATCGACCGCGACAACACCGAGAAGGCGGTGGAGGAGCTGAAGAAGGTCGAGGAACTCGCCCGCAAAGGGCTGTCGATCCTCATCGCCCCGGAGGGCACCCGGCTCGACACCACCGAGGTGGGCCCGTTCAAGAAGGGCCCGTTCCGGATCGCGATGTCGGCCGGAATCCCGGTGGTACCCATCGTCATCCGCAACGCAGAGGTGATCGCCGCGCGCGACTCGACGGTGTTCAACCCGGGGACGGTCGATGTGGCGGTCTACCCGCCGATCTCGGTCGCGGACTGGACGCACGACGATCTGTCGGAGCGCATCGCCGAGGTGCGTCAGCTCTATCTCGACACGCTCAAGAACTGGCCGGCCGACGAACGGGAGCTCGACGAGCTGTTCGCCCGCAACATCGGGGCCGCGGCAGCCGGAAAGTCCCGCGGGAAACTCGGCGCGAAGCCGGCGAAGGCGCCCGGCGGGAGGTCGGCGACCGGGAAAGCCCCCGCGCGGAAGGCTGCCGCCAGGAAGACATCGGCCGGAAAGGATTCGGGCAGGACCCGGTCGTCGTCCGAGAGAGACACGGCGTCCACGAAGGGCTCCGGCACGAAGGGCACCCGCACGAAGGGCACCGGCACAAAGGGCACCGGGCCGGCCGGCGCGCAGACCCCGGACGCCGCGACGACGGCCCCGGCCGCGGTCGACCCGGACACCACGACGAACACCACAGCGGCGGAAGGGCGGTCATGAAGGTCTCGGCCGACGAGTTCGCTCCGTTCACCGCGACCGGGGATGCGCTGGTGCTGGCGTCGGTGTCGTCGGCAGCCGAACAGGAACTGCTCGACGACTGGCTGGTGCGCCAGCGCCAGGAACACCCCGAAGCGCGAATCGCGGTGCTGCGTCTGCCGCACGAGGATCCGCCCCCCGGGGTGCTGGCCCAGTTGGTCGCCGAACTGGAGGCCGACGAGGACCGCACCGTGGTCCCGGTGCGGGTGTTCTGGGTGCCCGCCGGGCTGCCGACCCGGTTCAAGGTGGTCGCCCTGCTGTCCGGCCGGGACACCTACCGGCCGCCCGAGTTGCTGCAGCGCCGCATCCTGCGCCGGGATCCGTCGCGGGCCCGGGTGGTCGCCGGTGAACCGGCCAAGGTCTCCGAACTGCGCCAGCAGTGGGCCGACACCACCGCCGCCGAGAACCCGCGCGAGTTCGCGCGATTCGTGATCCGCCGCGCCGTGCTGGCGATCGAACGGGTGGAACTGCGGCTGCTCGGCCCGGAGTACAAATCGCCGCGCCTGATCAAACCCGAGATCATGGCGTCGGCCCGGTTCCGCGAAGGGCTGGAGCAGATTCCCGGCGCGACCCTGGACAAGGCGGGGGAGATGCTCGACGAGCTGTCCACCGGCTGGAGCCGGTTCTCGGTCGATCTGATCCCCACCATGGGTCGGGCCATCTTCAGCCGCGGCTTCGACCCGAACATCGACTACGACCGCGACGAGGTCGAGGTGATGCGGCGCAACCTCGAGAACCACCCCGCGGTGCTGCTGTTCTCCCACCGGTCCTATCTCGACGGGCTGATCGTTCCGGTGGCCATGCAGGAGAACCGGTTACCGCCGGTGCACACCTTCGCCGGCATCAACCTGGCGTTCGGGCCCATGGGCCCGGTGATGCGGCGCTCGGGCGTGATCTTTCTGCGCCGCAAGATCGACGATCCGCTCTACCGGTACGTGCTGCGCCAGTTCGTCGGCTACATCGTCGAGAAGCGGTTCAACCTGAGCTGGTCGATCGAGGGCACCCGGTCGCGGACCGGAAAGATGTTGCCGCCCAAGCTCGGTCTGCTGACCTATGTGGCCGACGCCTACCTAGACGGGCGCAGCGAGGACATCCTGCTGCAGCCGGTGTCGATCAGCTTCGACCGCCTGCACGAGACCACCGAGTACGCGGCCTACGCGCGCGGCGGCGAGAAGACGCCCGAGAGCCTCTCGTGGATGTACAAGTTCATCAAGGCCCAGGGGGAGCGCAATTACGGCAAGATCTACGTCCGCTTCCCCGAAGCGGTGTCGATGCGCGACTACCTCGGCCCCCCGCACGGACCGCTGGCCACCGACGAAGCCGCCAAACGCCTCGCCCTGCAGAAGATGGCGTTCGAGGTGTGCTGGCGGATCCTGCGCGCCACCCCGGTCAACGCCACCGCTCTGGTCTCCGCGCTGCTGCTCACCGCGCGCGGGCTCGCGTTGACGCTCGACCAGATTCACCACTCGCTGCAGCCCTCCCTGGACTACCTCGAGCAGAAGCAGATTCCGATGACCAACAGCGCGTTGCGGCTGCGCACCCGGGAGGGGGTGCGCGCGGCGCTCGACGCGTTGTCGGACGGTCACCCGGTGACCTGCGTGGAGGGCGGCCGCGAACCGGTGTGGCGGATCGCCCCCGAGGACGAGCACGAGGCCTCCTTCTACCGCAACACGCTCATCGACGCGTTCCTGGAGACCTCGCTGGTCGAGTTGGCGCTGGTGCACGCCGGCCGCGCCGAGTCCGACCAGGTGGCGGCGTTCTGGACGCAGGTGATGCGGCTGCGGGATCTGCTGAAGTTCGACTTCTACTTCGCCGACTCGGCCGCGTTCCGCGAGCATGTCGCCGAGGAGCTGTCCTGGACCGACGATTGGGAAGCCGGCGTCACCGGCGGCGAGCAGCAGGTCGACGCCCTGCTGCTGAAGAAGTCGCCGCTGCTCGCCGGGGCCATGCTGCGCCCGTTCTTCGAGGCCTACGCCATCGTCGCCGAGGTGTTGCTCGACGCCCCGGTCGACCTCGACGACAAGGAGCTCACCCGCCGGGCGCTCGGGCTGGGCAACCAGTACTTCGCGCAGGGCCGCATCCGCAGCAACGACGCGGTGTCGGCGCTGCTGTTCGCCACCGCCCGGCAGGTGGCCGCCGACCAGAACCTGTTCACCCCCGCGCCGGATCTGCGGCAGCGGCGCCGGGCGTTCCGCGACGAGCTGCGCGGCATCCTGCGCGACATGGAACGCGTTGAGCAGATCTCGCTGCAGCAGTTCCTCGATCGCGAGCGCCGGCTGCGCCGCAGCGGTGAGGCGGACTGAGACCTGACAGCTGTCAGGTCACATCGGCGGTGGTCATAGGCTGGATGTCATGACGACCGTCGCGGCCAGGGTGCGGCGCAGCACCGCATGGCCGGTGCTCGTCGGCGCCGCCGTACTGGCCGGAGCCGTCGCCACCGGGCTGAGCGCCCTGTCGCTGGCCGACGCGCTCACCGCGACCGGGCTGCCCGATCCGGGGCCGGTGACCAGCTACGGGCTCCCGTTCCTGCGGGCCGCGGGGGAGATCGCCGCCGTGATCGCGGTCGGTTCGTTCCTGCTGGCGGCCTTCTTCGTGCCGCCGCAGGAGAGCGGCGTGCTCGACGTCGACGGCTACCGCGCGCTGCGGACCGGCACCGTCGCCACCGGGGCGTGGGCGGTGTGCGCGGCGCTGCTCGTGCCGCTGACGTTGTCGGATGTCAGCGGGCAGCCGGTGAATCGGCTGCTCGACCCGGTCCGGGTGTGGCAGCTCACCGGTCTGGTGGCGACCGCGAACGCCTGGCTGTGGACCGCGATTCTGGCCGCGCTGCTGACGCTGGCCGCCATCCCGGTGCTGCGCTGGGGGTTCACGCCGTTCCTGCTCGGCGGTGCCCTGGTGACGTTGCTGCCGCTGGTGCTGACCGGCCACTCGGCCACCGGCGGATCCCACGACCTGGCCACCAACGCGCTGTTCATCCACCTGATGGCCGGGGCGCTGTGGGCCGGTGGACTGCTCGCCCTGCTGGCGCACGTGCTGCGCGGCGGCGGGTACACCGAGCTGGCCGCCCGGCGCTTCTCCGCGGTGGCGTTGTGGTGCTTTGTCGCGATGGCGTTCAGCGGGGTCATCAACGCGCTGGTGCGGGTCCGGCCCGCCGACCTGCTGGGCACCGACTACGGGCGGCTGCTGTTGGCGAAGGTTGCCGCGCTGGTGGCGCTCGGGGCGCTGGGATGGCTGCAGCGGCGCCGCGGCATCGCCGCCATCCGCACCGACCCGACAGCCCGGGCGCCGCAGCTGTGGTTCACCTTCGCCGAGGCGGTGGTGTTCGCGCTGACCTTCGGGGTCGCCGTCGCGCTCGGCCGCACCCCGCCGCCCCCGCCGCTGGTGCTCAACCCGTCCATCGCCATGGTGGAGATCGGCTACGACCTCGACGGGCCGCCGACGGTGGCGCGGGTGCTCTTCGACTGGCGGTTCGACCTGATCTTCGGCACCGCGGCGATCGTGTTCGCGGCGGTCTATGTGGCCGGGGTGATCCGGCTGCACCGGCGCGGCGACGCCTGGCCGGTCGGGCGGACCGTGGCCTGGCTGCTCGGCTGTGCCACGCTGCTGATCGCGACGTCCTCGGGCATCGGTCGGTACATGCCGGCCATGTTCAGCATGCACATGATCGGCCACATGCTGTTGTCGATGCTGGCGCCGGTGCTGCTGGTGCTCGGCGCCCCGGTCACGCTGGCGCTGCGGGCACTGCCGGTGGCCGGACGCGACAACCCGCCGGGCCCGCGCGAGTGGCTGCTGGCGGCGCTGCACTCACCGGTGTCGCGGTTCTACACCAACCCGTTCGTCGCGACGATCCTGTTCATCGCCGGGTTCTACGGGCTGTACTTCGGCGGGTTGTTCGACGCCGGGGTCGACGAGCACGGGGCGCACGTGGCGATGAACGTCCACTTCCTGTTCTCCGGCTACCTCTTCTACTGGGTGGTGATCGGGGTCGATCCGACACCCCGGCCGATCCCGCCGCTGGCCAAGATCGGCATGGTGTTCGCGTCGCTGCCGTTCCACGCCTTCTTCGGGGTGGTGGTGATGGGCATGGACACCCTGCTCGGCGGGCAGTTCTACCGGTCGCTGCAGCTGCCCTGGCACACCGATCTGGCCGGGGATCAGCACCTCGGCGGTGCGATCGCGTGGTCGGCCGGAGAACTGCCCCTGTTGATCGTGATGATCGCGCTGCTGATCCAGTGGCGGCGCAGCGACGAGCGAACCGCCCGCCGCCTGGACCGGGCCGCCGAACGCGACGAGGAGGCCGAACTCGCCGCCTACAACGCGATGCTGGCCGAGCTGGCCCGCCGCGACAACCAGGCCCGCTGACGCTCGGGACTGCTGCTGCCGGTCTCGCCCCGCGGGGCCGGTTATCCCCAACCCCGGATTCCTCCACAGCCGGTGCGGCGGCCGCCTTCCGCCTCCCGGCGATGTCGGGGACGCGGTGCCCAATGGTGCCACCGGCACGCCACCCGGCGGCCGGCAGACAGTTGGAGGAAGAACATGTTCGAAACAGGCATCACCATCGTGGGCAACGTCGTCACGGATCCGATCCACCGCCGCGTGGGGGATCAGGAGGTGGTCAGGTTCCGCGTCGCCAGCAACTCGCGCCGCCGGACCGCCGAGGGAACATGGGAGCCCGGGAACTCGTTGTTCGTGACGGTGAACTGCTGGGGGCGGGTGGTGCCCGGCGCCTGCACGGGTCTGGTCAAGGGTGATCCGGTGATCGTCGTCGGACACGTCTACACCAGCGAGTACGAGGACCGGGACGGCAATCGTCGCTCGTCGGTCGAGGTGCGCGCCACCTCCGTCGGACCCGACCTGGCCCGATGCGTGGCCCGGATCGACCGGGGCCGCCAGTCCGATCAGCAGGCCACCGACACCGCCGACGACCCCGACCGGGGCGTCGGCGGCGATGCAGACGATGATGCTGACGTGGACACGGCAGGGGAGAGCAGCGGCGACGCGGCGCTGACCCTGACGGCGTAGCGCGAACGCTGGATCGGCCCCGCCGGCAGCGCCCGAGCGGAGTCCCCGGAGGCCGGCCGAGGTGCCGGCCGGGGACCCCGCAGGGTCCGCGAACGGCTCTCCCGGCGGGGCGGATCGGCTCCCGCCTACGATGGTCCGCGAGCATCAACCCCGAGACTCGCACTTTCGAAAGGCAACATCACGGCATGGCCGAGTTCATCTACACGATGCGGAAGGTCCGCAAGGCGCACGGCGACAAGGTGATCCTTGACGACGTCAGCCTGAACTTCCTTCCGGGCGCAAAGATCGGGGTGGTCGGCCCCAACGGCGCCGGCAAGTCGAGCGTCTTGCGCATCATGGCCGGTCTGGATCAGCCGAACAACGGCGACGCCTTCCTCGCGCCGGGTGCCACGGTCGGAATCCTGCTGCAGGAGCCGCCGCTGAACGAGGAGAAGACCGTCCGCGGCAACGTCGAGGAGGGGCTGGGCGACATCAAGGTCAAACTCGACCGGTTCAACGAGATCGCCGAGAAGCTCGCCACCGACTACTCCGACGAGCTCATGGAGGAGATGGGCAAGCTCCAGGAGGAGCTCGACCACGCCGACGCGTGGGACATCGACTCCCAGCTCGAGCAGGCGATGGACGCGCTGCGCTGCCCGCCCCCGGACGAGCCGGTCACCCACCTGTCCGGTGGTGAGCGCCGCCGGGTGGCGCTGTGCAAGCTGCTGCTGTCCAAGCCCGACCTGCTGCTGCTCGACGAGCCCACCAACCACCTCGACGCCGAGAGCGTGCTGTGGCTCGAACAGCACCTGGCCGAGTACAAGGGCACCGTGCTGGCGGTCACCCACGACCGGTACTTCCTCGACAACGTGGCCGAGTGGATCCTCGAGCTCGACCGCGGTCGCGCCTACCCCTATGAGGGCAACTACTCGACCTACCTCGAGAAGAAGGCCGAGCGCCTGGAGGTGCAGGGCCGCAAGGACGCCAAGCTGCAGAAGCGCCTGAAGTCCGAACTGGAGTGGGTCCGCTCCGGCGCCAAGGCCCGCCAGGCCAAGAGCAAGGCCCGTCTGCAGCGCTACGAGGAGATGGCCGCCGAGGCCGAGAAGAGCCGCAAGCTCGATTTCGAGGAGATCCAGATCCCGACCCCGCCGCGGCTGGGCAATGTCGTCGTCGAGGTCGAACACCTCGACAAGGGCTACAACGGGCGGCTGCTGATCAAGGATCTGTCGTTCACGTTGCCGCGCAACGGCATCGTCGGCGTCATCGGCCCCAACGGCGTCGGGAAGACCACGCTGTTCAAGACCATCGTCGGCCTGGAGAAGCCGGACAGCGGCACCGTGCGCATCGGCGACACGGTCAAGCTCAGCTACGTCGACCAGAACCGCGCCGGCATCGACCCGAACAAGACGGTGTGGGAGGTGGTCTCCGACGGGCTCGACTACATCGAGGTCGGCCAGAACGAGATCCCGTCGCGCGCCTACGTGTCGGCGTTCGGTTTCAAGGGGCCCGACCAGCAGAAGCCGGCCGGGGTGCTCTCCGGCGGCGAACGCAACCGGCTCAACCTGGCGCTCACCCTCAAAGAGGGCGGCAACCTGATCCTGCTCGACGAGCCCACCAACGACCTGGACGTCGAGACCCTCGGCTCGCTGGAGAACGCGCTGGAGAAGTTCCCCGGCTGCGCGGTGGTGATCTCCCACGACCGCTGGTTCCTGGACCGGGTGTGCACGCACATCCTGGCCTGGGAGGGCGATGAGGACAATCCGGCGAAGTGGTTCTGGTTCGAGGGCAACTTCGCCGCCTACGAGGAGAACAAGGTCGCCCGGCTCGGCCCGGAGGCGGCGCGTCCGCATCGGGTCACCCACCGTCGGCTCACCCGCGACTAGTGTCGCTCGTGCGGGCCTAGGGGCCCCGCCGGCATCACCACCGTCGGCTCAACGGTCGCCCAACCGTTGTCGGCACCCGACGGACAGCCCCACCCGTGCGGCCCGCACGACAGTGAGGTCAGGAGGGTGGCATGACCGTGGATCCCGGCGCCGCCAGCGGACCGGCCGAGGCCGGCAGCCCCGCCGAACCGGGACTGCCGGAATTCATCGACGTCAGGTCGTTGGCGCAGGCATATCTGCAGACCTACCGCGGCCCACAGGACGCGCCCACCGGTGACGGTGTGGTGACCCAGCCGGTCGAGTTGGGCGTGGGTCCGACGGTCACCCCGGCGCTGCTGGCCGCGCACCGTCGCCTCGGCGGGCAGCGGTCGGTGGGGCAGACCCGGGTGGCGATCTACGACGCCGCCGACCCCAGCGGGGTCGGGGCCGCGTTGCAGATCGTCACCGACCACACCCCGCTGGTCGTGGACTCGGTCACGGTGCTGCTGCACCGGTTCGGCGTCGCCTACACGGCGATCATGAGCCCGGTGCTGCGGGCGCGCCGGGACCAGACCGGCCGTCTGCTCGAGGCGCACCCGGTCGCCGACGCCGGTCCGGAGGGCCTCGACGAGTCGTGGATCCACGTCACGCTCGCCCCCGGCACCGACACCCACGCCGTCGAGCAGGTCGCCGAACTGCTGCCCGGCGTGCTGGCCGACGCCCGCCAGGTGGCGCTCGACACCGAGGCGCTGGTGGCGACCATGCGCCAACTTGCCCACGACATCCACACCGACAGCACCGACCGGTTCGCCGGCAACACCCACGCCGACGTCGCCGCGCTGCTGAGCTGGCTGGCCGACGGGCACTTCGTGCTGCTCGGCTATCAGCGCTGTACGGTGGCCGACGGCCGGGCCTCGGTCGATCCGGCGAGCCGACTCGGCGCGCTGCGGCTGCGCCGCGACGTGCTGCCGCCCCTGACCCGCCCCGGTGAACTACTCACCCTGGCTCAGGCCACCGTCCCGAGCTACTTCCGCTACGGGGCATACCCCTACCTGGTGGTGGTCCGTGAGCAGGCCGGCTCCACCCCGATCGAACACCGCTTCCTCGGCCTGTTCACCGTCGCCGCCACCAACGCCAACGTTCTCGACATCCCGCTGATCTCGCGCCGTGTGCGGGAGGCGCTGGAACTGTCGGCGCAGCACCCCGGTCATCCGGGGCAGCTGCTGCTCGACATCATCCAAACCGTCCCGCGCGCCGAACTGTTCGCGCGCTCACCGGCGCAGCTGCTGGAGATGGCCAGAGCGGTCGTGGACCTCGGTACGCGGCGCCGGGCTCTGCTGTTCATGCGGGCGGATTCGCTGGCCCACTTCGTGTCGTGCCTGGTGTATCTGCCCCGCGACCGCTACACCACCGCGGTGCGGCTGCAGATGCAGGACATCCTAGTGCGCGAACTGGGCGGGGCGAGCATCGACTACACCGCCCGGGTGAGCGAATCACCTTGGGCAGTAGTGTATTTCATCGTCCGGATGCCCGACGGCACGCGGGTGGAGGATATCGACACCTCGGCCGACAACACCGCGCGGATCCAGCAGCTGCTCACCGAGGCCGCCCGGACCTGGGCCGACCGGATGATCGGCGCGGTCAAGACCGGCGCGATCGACCTGGACCGCGCCCGGCACTACTCGAGCGCCTTCCCGGAGTCCTACAAGCAGGTCGTCAGCCCCGAGGCGGCCCTCGAAGACATCGCGATCATCGAAGAGCTGCAAGAGAATTCGATCCGTCCCCGGCTGGCCGACACCAGCACCGACGGCACCACCTATCTGACCCTCTACCTCGGCGGGCGGTCGGCGTCGCTGAGCGATCTGCTGCCGATCCTGCAGTCCATGGGCGTGGTGGTCCTCGAGGAGCGGCCGTTCACCGTCGTCCGCCCGGACGGGCTGCCGGTGTGGATCTACCAGTTCAAGATCTCCCCGCGGCCGTCGATTCCGCAGCCGCAGCCGGGTCCGGAACGTGACGCCACCGCGGCGCGGTTCGCCGACGCGGTCACCGCGATCTGGCACGGCCACGCCGAGATCGACCGGTTCAACGAACTGGTGCTGCGCGCCGGGCTGACCTGGCAGCAGGTCGCGCTGCTGCGCGCCTACACCAAGTACCTCAAACAGGCGGGCTTCCCCTACAGCCAGGCGCACATCGAGACGGTCATCAACGACCACGCCGGTACCGCCCGCTCACTGGTCGAGCTGTTCGAGGCCCTGTTCGACCCGGTGTCGGACCGTGGCGACAAGACCACCCGCCGGGACGCCGCGGCCGCGGCCGCGGCCGTCGCCGCCGACATCGACGCGCTGGTCAGCCTGGACACCGACCGGGTGCTGCGGGCCTTCGCGTCGCTGATCCAGGCCACCCTGCGCACCAACTACTTCGTCCGCCGCCCCGGGTCGGCCCGGGAGCGAAACGTTCTGTCGTTCAAGCTCAATCCGGAGTTGATCGACGAACTGCCCCTGCCGCGGCCGAAGTTCGAGATCTTCGTGTACTCGCCGCGGGTCGAGGGGGTGCACCTGCGGTTCGGCCACGTCGCCCGCGGCGGGCTGCGCTGGTCGGACCGCCGCGAGGACTACCGCACCGAGATCCTGGGCCTGGTCAAGGCGCAGGCCGTCAAGAACGCGGTGATCGTGCCCGTCGGCGCCAAGGGCGGGTTCGTCGTCAAACAACCCCCGACGCCCACCGGCGACCCGACCGCCGACCGGGAGGCGCAGCGCGCCGAGGGCGTGGCCTGCTACCAGCTGTTCATCTCCGGACTGCTCGACGTCACCGACAACGTGGACAAGGCCACCGGCGCGGTGGTGCCCCCACCCGATGTGGTGCGCCGCGACGGCGACGACGCCTACCTGGTGGTCGCCGCCGACAAGGGCACCGCGACGTTCTCCGACATCGCCAACGAGGTCGCCAAGTCCTACGGGTTCTGGCTCGGCGACGCGTTCGCCTCCGGTGGTTCGGTCGGCTACGACCACAAGGCGATGGGCATCACCGCCCGCGGCGCCTGGGAGGCCGTCAAACGGCACTTCCGCGAACTCGGTGTCGACGTGCAGTCCGAGGACTTCACCGTCGTCGGCATCGGCGACATGAGCGGCGACGTGTTCGGCAACGCGATGCTGCTGTCCAAGCACATTCGCCTGATCGCCGCCTTCGACCACCGCCACATCTTCATCGACCCCAACCCCGACGCCGCCCGCTCCTGGGCGGAGCGCAAACGGCTGTTCGAGCTGCCACGGTCGAGCTGGGACGACTACGACCGGTCGCTGATCAGCGAAGGCGGCGGGGTGTACAGCCGCGAGCAGAAGGCCATCCCGATCACCCCGCAGGCCCGTGCCGCGCTGGGCATCGACACCGACGACGACGAACTGACCCCGCCCGCGCTGATCAAAGCGATCCTGCGCGCCCCGGTGGATCTGCTGTTCAACGGCGGTATCGGCACCTACGTCAAAGCCGAGACCGAATCCGATGCCGATGTCGGTGACCGCGCCAACGACGCGGTGCGGGTCACCGGAAACCAGGTGCGCGCCAAGGTGATCGGTGAAGGCGGCAACCTCGGGGTGACGCCGCTGGGCCGGGTCGAGTACAACCTCAACGGCGGGCGGATCAACACCGACGCGTTGGACAACTCCGCCGGGGTGGACTGCTCGGACCACGAGGTCAACATCAAGATCCTGATCGACTCGCTGGTCACCGCCGGCAAGATCAGCGCCGAGGAACGCGGCGACCTGCTGTCGTCGATGACCGACGAGGTCGCCCGGCTGGTGTTGCAGGACAACCGCAACCAGAACGACGTGCTCGGCGTCAGCCGGACCAACGCGGCCGGCCTGCTGCCGGTGCACGACCGGATGATCCGCGAGCTGGTCCGCGACCACGGTCTGAACCGCGAACTCGAGGCGCTGCCTTCCGAGCGCGAGATCCGCCGTCGCGCCGAACTCGGAATCGGTTTGACCTCACCGGAACTCGCGACCCTGATGGCACACGTCAAGTTGGCTCTCAAACACGAGATCCTGGCCAGCGACCTGCCCGACCAGGAGGCGTTCGCGTCCCGGCTGCCGGGGTACTTCCCGGAGAAGCTGCGCGTCGAGTTCGGCCGCGAGATTCGCGCGCATCAGCTGCGCCGCGAGATCGTGACCACCATGCTGGTCAACAACCTCGTCGACACGGCCGGCATCAGCTACGCCTACCGCGTCACCGAGGACGTCGGCGTGGGGCCGCTCGACGCGGTCCGCGCCTTCGTGGCCACCAACGCCATCTTCGGTATCGACGAGTTGTGGCAGCAGATCCGGGCCGCCGCCGACGCCGGCGTGTCGGTGGCTGTCACCGACCAGATGACGCTGGACCTGCATCGGCTGATCGACCGGGCCAGCCGCTGGCTGCTGAACTTCCGGCCGCAGCCGCTGGCGGTCGGCGCCGAGGTCAACCGGTTCGCCGCGAAGGTCGCCACGCTGACCCCGCGGATGGCCGAATGGCTGCGCGGCGACGACAAGGACATCGTCACCCGCCGCGCGAGCGACCTGCGCGTGCACGGGGTCCCGGAGAACCTGGCGTACCTGGTGGCCACCTGCCTGTACCGGTACAGCCTGCTCGACGTCATCGACATCGCCGACATCCTCGACCGCGAACCCGACGAGGTGGCCGACACCTATTTCGCGTTGATGAACTACCTCAACATCGACGGCCTGCTCACCGCGGTGTCGCGGCTGCAGCGCCAGGACCGTTGGCACGCGCTGGCCCGGTTGGCGATGCGCGACGACATCTACGGGTCGCTGCGGGCACTGTGCTTTGATGTGCTGGCGGTCGGTGAACCCGACGAGACCGGCGAGGAGAAGATCGCCGAATGGGAGGCCACCAACAGCTCCCGGGTCGCGCGAGCGCGGCGCACCCTCGCCGAGATCTTCGAGAGCGGCGAGCTCGACCTCGCGACGCTGTCGGTGGCCGCCCGCCAGATCCGCAGCATGACACGCACGAGTGGAACAGGGAGTTCTTGGTGACCAAGGGATTCGTCGCGCCGGTACCCGTTCGCTGGTCGGACATCGACATGTACCAGCACATCAATCACGCGACGATGGTCACCATCCTCGAGGAGGCCCGGATCCCGTTCCTGCGGGAACCGTTCGGGCCGCAGATCGACACCATCGGGTTGTTGATCGCCGAGGTGAACATCTCCTACAAGGCGCAGCTGCGGCTCATCGACTCGCCGCTGCAGGTCACCATGTGGACCAAACGGGTGCGGGCCGTCGACTTCACCATCGGCTACGAGGTGCGCTCGGTGAGCGCTCCCGCCGACTCGAGGCCCGCGGTGATCGCCGACACCCAACTGGCCGCCGTGCACATCCAGGAGCAGCGGCTGGTGCGGCTGACCCCCGAGCAGCGGGAGTACCTGCAGAGCTGGATGCGATGAGCCGACCGGAGCGCGGGTTCTGGCTCGACGACGCCGGGCACCGCGCCGATCTCGCCACCTTCGTGGACCGGGCGCGGCGCCTGGACGAGGCCGCGGTGATCCGCCTGCGGGCGCGCCGCGACGGCCTGGTCGGTGTGTGGGTGGCGACGGGTTTCGACGTACTGGCCACCCGGGCGGTGCCCGGCCGGGTGCGGCCCGACGACCTGTGCACCGGTGCCGACGCGCTGGCCGCGGGCCTGGCCGCGGCGGGTGCCGACGGCTACGTCGACCCGGGGTTCGCCATGGACGCGGCGTGGCGCGGGGCGCTGCCGCCGGAGACCGGGTTCACCCATCTCGACGACGTTCCGGCGCGGGTCGTACTCGAGCTGGCGCAGCGCGGTGCCGAACTGGCCCGTGAACACGCCGGCGCCCACGGCCCACCGGCGTCGCTGCTGGACCAGGAGGTGATCTCGGTGAGCTCCGGAGAGGTGGACGCCGGGATCCCGATGCGGGCGGTGTTCGCGCTCACCGCGATGGGTTTCCTGCCGCAACAGGCGGACGCGGTCGCCGCCTCCGAGGTGGTCCGGGTCCGGGTCACCCCGGCCTGGCTGCGCATCGACGCCCGGTTCGGTTCGGTGTACCGGCGCCGCGGCGGCCCGTCGCTGCTGGTGCGTTAGGGCGCGACCAGCCAGACGGCCGCGTCCGGCGGCAGCTGCCCGTCGGTCACGTCGGAGCTGGCCAGCAGCACCTCGCCGGCGGGCAGGGGCAGCGGGCGCGAACCGGCGTTGAGCAGGCAGGTCAGCGAGCCGCGCCGGAACCCCAGGGTGTCGGGTGGGGTTTCGAGCCAGCCGAAGTCGGCATCGGCGAACTCCGCGCGATCGCGGCGGATCGCCACGGCCCGCCGGTAGAAGTTCAGCATCGACCCCGGGTCGGCGCGCTGGCGCTGCACGGTCAGCTCCGCCCACTGCGGCGGCATCGGCAGCCAGGTGTCGGGGCTGGACGAGAAACCGAACGGCGGCGCATCACCGCACCAGGGCATCGGCACCCGGCAGCCGTCGCGGCCGCGTTCGGTGTGCCCGGAGCGTTCCCACACCGGGTCCTGCAGCGCTTCGTCGGGCAGCTCGACGTTGGGCAGCCCGAGCTCGGCGCCGTTGTAGACGAACACCGCGCCCGGCAGCGCGAACATCACCAGCGCCATGGCCCGGGCCCGGGCCAGGCCGACCGCGCCGCCGCCGTAGCGGGTGACCTCCCGGTCGACGTCGTGGTTGGACAGCGTCCAGGTCGGGGTGGCGCCCTCCAGCGCGACCGCGGCCAGCGAGTTGTCGATGGCGTCGCGGATCTCGGCGGCGTCGAACTCGGCGCGCACCAGCCGGAAGTTGAACCCCAGATGCAGTTCGTCGTGGCGCAGGTAGGCCGCGAATTGCACGTTGTCGTAGACCCACACCTCGCCGACCGCCACAGTGCCCGGGTAGTCGTCGAGCACCCGGCGGATGAACCGGTGCACCTCGTGCACGCTCTCGTTGTTGAACCGGGGGTCGTCGTCGAGATCGGCGAGCAGCCTGGTGTCGGTGACCGCCATGTCGGGCAGCCCGGGTGCCTTGGTCATGCCGTGCGCGACGTCGATGCGGAACCCGTCGACGCCGCGATCCAGCCAGAACCGCAGCGTCTGCTCCAGATCCTCGAACACCTCGGGGTTGTCCCAGTTGAGGTCGGGCTGGGCGGCGTCGAACAGGTGCAGGTACCACTGGCCGGGCCGGCCGTCGGGTTCGGTGACGCGGGTCCAGGCCGGCCCGCCGAACACCGACGGCCAGTTGTTGGGCGGTTCGGACCCGCCCGGACCGCGGCCGTCGCGGAAGATGTAGCGCGCCCGCTCGGCGCTGCCGGGCCCGGCCGCCAGCGCGGCCGAAAACCACGGGTGCGCCGAGCTGGTGTGGTTGGGCACCAGGTCCATGGTCACCCGGATGCCGCGGGCGTGCGCGGCATCGAGCAGCCGGTCCAGGGCGGCCATACCGCCGAACAGCGGGTCCACATCCCGGGGGTCGGCGACGTCGTAACCGTGGTCGACCATCGGCGACACCATCACCGGGTCGAGCCAGATCGCCTCGACGCCGAGGTACTCCAGGTGATCGAGGTGCGCGGTCACCCCGTCCAGGTCGCCGACGCCGTCGCCATCGGTGTCGCAGAACGACCGCGGATACACCTGGTAGAAGACGGCGCGGCGCCACCAGCGGGCGTCGTTCGCAGGGTCGTCGGTCGGTGCGCTCACACGCCTCCTTGCCGGTGCCGGCGGGGGTTCGCGGTTCAGTGTGTCAGCCGGGGCCGGGCACGGCACGGCGGCGCGGGGTCAGAACGGCGAGTTGACCAGTGAGTGCGCCGCCATCTCCAGGTAGTCGAGCAGCACTTTGCGGTGCTCGTCGTCGAGGGTGTCGGAGTCGACAGAGGCCACCGCGGTGTGCATGCAGCGCAGCCAGGCGTCGCGCTCCAGGTAGCCGATCCGGAACGGGGCGTGGCGCATCCGCAGCCGTGGATGGCCGCGCAGCTCGGAGTAGGTGCGCGGCCCGCCCCAGTACTGCTCGAGGAACATCCGCAGCCGTTCCTCGGCCGGCCCGAGGTCCTCCTCGGGGTAGAGCGGCCGCAGGATCTCGTCCTCGCGCACGAGTTCATAGAACCGCGAGACGATCCTGCGGAACGTCTCGTGGCCACCGACTTCGTCGTAGAACGACCGCTGCGGCTGAGTCACCCCACCATTGTGACGTTCGCGTCCGGTGCGGGTCGGTGCGGTGCCGTCAGGAGGGGGTGCTATAGGCAACGACCAGCGAACACGCAAGAATTACCGTGCGGTCGTCGGAAATCCGTGGTGGACTGTCCGACGGAGGACGTATGGCGCACCGGACGAAGAACGCGTCCAAGAAGGCCGGCCGCAGGTTATCAGGACCAGCGGCCGGCGTGGCTGAGTCGTCCTCCCACGTCCTGCATCGTGTCGAGACACACGGCTCCGGCGACGGCTCGCTGTGGGGCCGGCGGCGCGTCCTGCTGCTCAACTCGACCTACGAGCCATTGACCGCCCTGCCGCTGCGCCGGGCCATCATCATGCTGCTCTGCGGCAAGGCCGACGTCGTGCACGACGACCCCAACGGCCCGGTCATCCACTCCGCGTCCCGTTCCATCACGGTGCCGTCGGTGATCCGGCTGCGCTGCTACGTGCGGGTGCCCTTCCGGGCCCGTGTCCCGCTGACCCGGGCGGCGCTGATGCACCGCGACGGGTTCCGGTGCGCCTACTGCGGCGGCAAGGCCGACACCGTCGACCACATCGTGCCCCGCAGCCGCGGTGGTGACCACTCCTGGGAGAACTGCGTGGCGGCCTGCTCGGCGTGCAACCACCGCAAGGCCGACCGGCTGCTCACCGAACTCGGGTGGACGCTGCGGTCGGCGCCGGTGACCCCGAAGGGTCAGCACTGGCGGCTGCTGTCCACGGTCAAGGAACTCGACCCGGTGTGGGTGAGGTATCTGGGCGAAGGCGCGGCCTGACCCACTACTGATACGGTTTGCGCGTGGACACAGCTCTTATCCATACCCTGGTGGGCGCGGTTCCGCTGGGTGTGACGCTGATCTTGATCTTCCTGATCTACGGCGTCGGCAAGAACCGCAAGGGCCCGCACGAGAAGACGTACAACCTGTCCGAGCCTTGGACCCACGGACCGATCCTGTGGGCGGCCGAGGAGCCCGCCGCGCACGGTCACGGCGCGCACGGCGGTGATCACCAGATCGTAGGAGGCGGCGCAAGTGGCAAGTGGTGAGGTCGCGACGGCAACCAAGGACGTCGGTGAGCTGCCGCTGGGCTTCGCGGTCACCAGCAGCGGCCGCATCTCCGGCGTCACCGAGCCCGGTGAGCTGTCGCTGCACTACCCGTTCCCGACCAAGGACCTGGTGTTCCTCGACGACGCGCTGAAGTACGGCTCGCGCAGGGCCAAGGCCCGGTTCGCGGTCTACATCGGCGACCTCGGCGCGGACACCGCCGCGACCGCCCGCGAGATCCTGGCCAAGGTGCCGACCCCGGAGAACGCGGTGCTGCTGGCGGTGTCGCCGAACCAGCGCGCCATCGAGGTGGTCTACGGCAGCGAGGTGAAGGGCCGCGGGATCGAGGAGGTGGCTCCGCAGGGTGTGGCGGCGGCCGCGGCGGCGTTCCGCGACGGCAAGTTGATCGACGGTCTGATCGCCGCCGTCGAGGTGATGAGCGCCGGCGTCTCGCCGCACTGACGTTTGAGCACCGACGCCCTCCCCGGCTCCGGGGAGGGCGTCGGTGTGTTTCTGGGTCCGTGTCTGGTCGAAATTCGTGCGTCGAGCCTCCCCGCGCGGGCCATAGGCTTGAAGCGGATGTGAGAGGTCGCGAATAGAGGGGCGCCTGGGTGGGAGTGCTCGACGGGTTCGACGTGATCTGGTCGAAGGCTCGGTCGACCTTCGGCGACGGGCCACCGGTCGATGGAACGGGGTTCGACAAGAGCGGTCAGTTGCGGAGGCCGGAGTCCGAACGGAGACCCGAGTCATGTGCGTTGGGTGGAGCAGAACGGTAAGTGGTACCAGGCGACCTGGGTCGATTACGACCTTGAGCGAGAACGCGTAACGGCCCTCGTCCCTCACAATGACGCTGGTGGTTACCGCACGCTCCACTGGGGGCAAAACAAGTGGGAGCCGATCGACATCAAGGACATCTACCAGATCCAGGCGCGGAACTCCCGACTTCCGCTGTACATCCCGAATCCGTTTGGGGGTCAACACCACATACCCGTGCCAGCTAGAGACCGCCCGGTCATAGTGTCCGGAGGGTGACCACAGCGTGACGCACACACATTGGCTTCGGGCGGGGATCGCCACCGTCTTGATCGTCGAACTGGTGGCCGCGGTGCTCGTCGTGATACGAGCTGCCCAGCAGTCGCCTTCGGAGGCTGACTGTCGCGTCGTGTCAGGGGTTTTCCGCGAATGGGCGAGTGTAGGGCCGGACGGCGAGGACCGGGGCGAGGTCATCGGGGCGTTTGCCGAACGCACACGCGCGGCGGCCGACTCCGTCTCCAGTTCGAGCGTCAGGGACGACCTGAACAGTTGGGCGGAAGGGGCCGACCTGCTGGCTGAGATCCGGCGCGGACCCGACGGTGCGATGGACGACAACGACCCGACCCTGGCCCGGGCCTTGGGTTTGGTGGTCGGGGCGGCCGACGAGTTGCTCCAGGCCTGTCCCGAGTCATATCGCGTCGAAGCCGGGTGAAGGGAACGAATTGAACAGGCTTGACCGGAAGTGGTTGCTGGCGCTTGTCGCCGTGGTTGTCTGCCTGGCGACAGTGACAGCCCTGGTGATATGGAACAGGGAATCCGTTGCCTCCGAATCAGATTGCCAGGCAGTGGCGGAACTGGCGCACGAGTGGTCCGAATCCGCAGAGCAGGATCAAGCGGGAGGCGATCCCGCGGCCGGGTTGGCCCGCAAGGTTCGCGACGCCACGCGTGCTGTCGACGACCCGAAGCTGAAGGACACGCTGAACACCTGGGCTGACGGCTTCGACACGTTCGCCGAAGCGCTGCGTACGAATACCGACAGTGATCCGCGGCTCGTCGAAGCCGCAAATCTGATCTACGGCACGGCCGACGAGTTGCGCCAGGCCTGCCCCGAGGCGTTTCCCGCCGACACTCGCTAACTGACCGACGTCTCGGTGAGCATCCTGCGGATCTCGATGTAGCGCTCGAGAAACCGGCGCTCGTCGAGCCGCTCGCGGCGCAGCCAACCGGTGACCTCGTCGTTGCACTTGCTGGTGTTGCACGACGGGCACGCCGGCACGACATTGTCGACGGTGTAGCGGCCGCCGCGGCTGATCGCCATCACGCAGTCCTTCTGCAGCGGACGGTCTGTCGCACCGCAGTACGCGCAGCCCTGCCATGCCTCCTTCAACGCCGCCCACTGTGCGGGGGTGAGGTCGTTGACGACGGCGGTGACGCGACGCTGACGACGCCGCGCCGCACGCGCTTTGCGACTCCTGCTGACCGCCACCTGCAGAGCATGCAGCGCGAGCGTGCGCAAATGCCGGAGAATCCGCGGCGTGTCGTGTGCAGACACGCACGCTCGCGGATTATTCGGCGGGTCAGCCGGCGTCGAAGGTGCGGGCCTTCAGGGACCGTTCGACCCCGGCGCGGCCCTCGAGCACCAGCCGCCGCAGCGGCGGCGGCACCTCGGAGTCGGCGAGGAACCGGTCGGCGGCGGCCAGGCCCTCCTCGCTGATGTCCCACGACGGGTACAGCCCGACCACCACCGTCTGCGCCACCTCGCTGGACCGGCGCTGCCACACCCCGGAGATCGCCTCGAAGTACTTGTCGCGGAACGGCTTGAGCAGCTCGTACTGACCCGGCTGGACGAACCCGCCGATGATCGAACGCGCGGTGATGTTGGCCAGCGTGTCGTCCTCGATGACCTGCTCCCACGCCGAGGCCTTCACCGCCGCCTGCGGACGCGCCGCTGCCGCGGCCGCCGCGTTGCGCCGGCCCGCCGCCGTCGGGTCACGCTGCGCCTCGGCGTCGATGAACGGCGTGTCGGTGCCGTCGTTGTCGACGACGCCGGCCGCGGCCAGCGCGGTCACCATCCGCCACCGCAGGTCGGTGTCCACCACCAGCCCGGACAGGCCCTGCTCCGCCGGATCGCCGTCCAGCAGCGCCTTCAACACATCGGTGTGCCGCTGCGACAGCACCGAGGTGCACAGCGCGTTGACGAACGCCAGTTGATGATCCGAGCCGGCCTCCGCGCCGCGGGCCAACTCCAGCAGTCGGTCCGCGAACGCCGGCCAGCCCTGCGACGCCGCCCACTGCGGTTCGGCGTAGGAGTTCAGCGCCGTCTGCGCCTGCAGCAGCAGCCGTTGCAGCACACCGACCTCGGTCTCGGCGTGCACGCCCGAGGACACCAGCGCCACGAAGTCGCGGGCGCGCAGCTCGGCGTCGCGGGTCATCTCCCACGCCGCCGACCACGCCAGCGTGCGGGGCAGCGGTTCGGCGATGTCGGCGATACGGGTCAGCAGCGTCTGCAGCGAGTCCGGGTCCAGCCGCAGCGAACAGTACGTCAGGTCGTCGTCGTTGACCAGGATCAGCTTGCCGCGCGAAACCCCCTGCAGTGCGGGAACTTCGGTGGTCTCGCCCTCGACGTCGAGCTCCTCGCGGTGCACCCGCACCAGCTTGCCGCTGCCGTCGTCGTCGTAGATGCCGACCGCCAGGCGGTGCACCCGGGTCTCACCGGCGCCGGGCGCGGCACCGCTCTGCTCGATCGCGAACCGGGTGAACCGGCCCTCGGCGTCGACGTCGAACGACGGGCGCAGCTTGTTCAGGCCGGTGGTCTTGAGCCACTGCTGACCCCAGCCGGACAGGTCACGGCCGGACGCCTTCTCCAGCGCGCCCAGCAGATCCCCGAAGGTGGCGTTGCCGAAGGCGTGGTCGCGGAAGTAGTCGCGCAACCCGGCCAGGAACTCCTCCAGCCCGACGTAGGCGACGAGCTGCTTGAGCACGCTGGCGCCTTTGGCGTAGGTGATGCCGTCGAAGTTGACCTCCACCGCGGCCAGGTCCGGGATGTCGGCGGCGACCGGATGCGTCGAGGGCAACTGGTCCTGGCGGTAGGCCCACGACTTCTCCACGTTGGCGAACGTGGTCCAGGCTTGCGTGTACTCGGTGGCCTCGGCCTGGCACAGCACCGACGCGAACGTCGCGAAGGACTCGTTGAGCCACAGGTCGTCCCACCAGCGCATAGTGACCAGGTCGCCGAACCACATGTGCGCCATCTCGTGCAGCACGGTCTCGCAGCGCCGCTCGTAGGAGGCGCGGGTGACCTTGCTGCGGAACACGTAGTCCTCCAGGAAGGTCACCGCGCCGGCGTTCTCCATCGCGCCGGCGTTGAACTCGGGCACGAACAGCTGGTCGTACTTCCCGAACGCGTACGGCACGCCGAAGTGCTTGTGGTAGAACGCGAAACCCTGCTTGGTCTCGGTGAACAACCGCTCGGCGTCCATGTACTCGGCCAGGGTGCGCCGGCAGAACAGGCCCAGCGGGATCTCGCCGTGCTCGTCGCGGTAGACATCGTCCCAGCGCGCATACGGCCCGGCGATCAGCGCCACCAGATAGGTGCTCATCCGCGGGGTGGTCGCGAAGGTGTGCACCCTGGCCCCGCCGCGTTCCTCCACCCGCACGGTCGCGCCGTTGGACACCACCTCCCAATGCGCCGGCGCGGTCACCGTGACGTCGAACGTGGCCTTCAGATCCGGCTGGTCGAAACACGCGAACATCCTTTTGGCATCGGCGGTTTCGAACTGCGAATACAGATACACCTCGTCGTCGACCGGGTCGACGAACCGGTGCAGTCCCTCGCCGGTGTTGGAGTAGCGGCAGTCCGCGTCGACCACCAACACGTTGTGCTCCGCCAACCCGGACAGCGAGATCCCGGTCGACTCGTCGTAACCCGACACGTCGAGTTCGCGGTCGTTGAGCACCGCCCGGTGGACACGCTCGGCGGCGATGTCGATGAACGTGTCGGCACCCGGCACCGCGTCGAACGTGACGGTGGTCACCGACCGGAAGGTACGCTCACCGGGGTTGCCGGCACCGTCGGTCAGGTCGAGGTCGATGCGGTAACTGTCCACGGTGACCAGGCGAGCGCGCTCGGCGGCCTGGTCGCGGGTGAGGTTGGGAAGTGCCACGCCGTTAAACCTAGCGGCCCGGCCGCTGGCGCGTCGGAGCCGCGGGAACACACCGCTGGGCGCGGCGGTTGTTAAACGCGGCACGTGAACGAGGTTGTTGACCACGTACTCGCAGGTCGAGTGCCCACCCGGAAGGAACGCCATGCCTGAGAAGTCAGTCGCCGATTTCTGGTTCGATCCGCTGTGCCCGTGGGCCTGGATCACCTCGCGGTGGATCCTCGAAGTGGAGAAGGTCCGCGACATCGAGGTGAACTTCCACGTGATGAGCCTGGCGGTGCTCAACGAGGGCCGCGACCTGCCCGAGCAGTACCGGGAGCTGATGGCCAAGGCGTGGGGCCCGGTACGGGTGGCGATCGCCGCCGAGCAGGCCAAGGGCCCGCAGATCCTCGGTCCGCTCTACACCGCGATGGGCACCCGCATTCACAACCAGGGGATCAAGGACTTCGACCAGGTGATCAGCGAGTCGCTGGCCGAGGTGGGCCTGCCGGCCGAGCTGGCCGAGGCCGCCACCAGCGACGCCTACGACGAGGCGCTGCGGGCCAGCCACCACAAGGGCATGGACCCGGTCGGCGAGGACGTCGGCACCCCGACCATCCACGTCAACGGGGTGGCGTTCTTCGGCCCGGTGCTGTCGCGGATCCCGCGCGGGGAGGAGGCCGGCAAGCTGTGGGACGCGTCGGTGACGTTCGCGTCGTACCCGCACTTCTGGGAACTGAAGCGCACCCGCACCGAGCCGCCCCAGTTCGACTGACCGCGCCCGGGTGACCGCCGCGAGGTCTGCCAGAATGGCCGCCATGCGCGTCTACCTGGGAGCCGACCACGCGGGCTTCGAACTCAAGCAGGCCATCATCGAGCACCTACGCGCCGCGGGGCACGAGCCGATCGACTGCGGGGCCTACGTCAACGACCCCGACGACGACTACCCGCCGTTCTGCATCGCCGCGGCGGAGAAGACCGTCGCGGATCCGGGCAGCCTGGGCATCGTGCTCGGCGGGTCCGGCAACGGTGAGCAGATCGCGGCCAACAAGGTGCCCGGTGCGCGGTGCGCGCTGGCCTGGAGCGTGGAGACGGCGAGATTGGCGCGCGAGCACAACAACGCGCAGCTGATCGGCATCGGTGGGCGCATGCACAGCGTGGAGGAGGCGCTGGCGATCGTCGACGCGTTCCTCAGCACCCCGTGGTCGGAAGCCGAACGGCACCAACGGCGTATCGACATGCTCGCCGAGTACGAACGCACCCACATCGCGCCGCCCGTGCCCGGCGCGTAGGGATGCCCGAAGGCCACACGCTGCACCGGCTGGCGCGGCTGCACCAGCGCCGTTACGCCCGCGGGCCGGTTTCGGTGTCCAGCCCGCAGGGCCGGTTCGCCGACGGCGCCGCCGTGGTGGACGGTCGGGTGCTGCTCAAGGCCAGCGCGTGGGGCAAACACCTGTTCCACCACTACGAGGGCGGCCGGGTGGTGCACATCCACCTCGGGCTGTACGGCACGTTCACCGAGGCGCCGGTGCCGATGCCGCCGCCGGTGGGGGCCGTGCGCATGCGCATGATCGGCTCCGAGTTCGGCACCGACCTGCGCGGACCGACGGTCTGTGAGGTGCTCGACGAGCCGGAGATCGCCGACGTGGTCGGCCGGCTCGGGCCGGATCCGCTGCGCCGCGACGCCGACGAGTCGCTGGCCTGGCGGCGGATCCGCACGTCGCGCCGGCCCATCGGTGCGCTGCTGATGGACCAGACCGTCATCGCCGGGGTCGGCAACGTCTACCGCAACGAGTTGCTGTACCGCCACCGCATCGATCCGTACCGGCCGGGGGTGCGCATCGAGGAGAGCGAGTTCGCGGCGATGTGGGCCGACCTGGTCGCGCTGATGAGGGTGGGCGTGCGTCGCGGCAAGATCATCACGGTGCGTCCCGAGGACGACCACGGCGCGCCCGCCTATGCGCCGGGCCGGCCCCGCACCTATGTGTACCGGCGGGCGGGGGAGCCGTGCCGCATCTGCGCGACGGAGATCCGCACCGCCGTGCTCGAGGGCCGCAATATCTTCTGGTGCCCTGCCGAGCAACGCTGAGCCTGCGCGGTGTGCCGGCGCGCCTGTGGCTGACTCGTGCAAGCGCCGGTCCCGCCGACCGGAGAGAATCGTCGGCGTGGAATTGATCTTGGTCGTTGTCGGAGCCATCGTCGTGACCGCGCTCGCGCACCGCCGCGGGATTGAACCGGCCCTGCTCATCGTCGTCATCGGTGCGGCGGTGTCGTTCCTGCCGGGGTTCGAGCCGCCCGAACTCGACTCGCACATCCTGCTGACGGTGGTGCTGCCGCCGCTGCTGTACTCGGCGGCGCTCAACTTCTCGGTCCCGACCTTCCTGCGCAACATCCGGCCGATCCTCGGCCTGGGCGTGGGCCTGGTGGTGGTCACCGCCTTCGCGGTCGCCCTGTCGTCGCATCTGCCGTGGGTGCCGCTGAGCTTCGCCACCGCGCTGGTGCTCGGGGCGATCGTGGCGCCCCCGGATGCGGTCACCGCGGTGGCGGTCGGGCGCAAGCTCGGCCTGCCCAAACGCGTGATGGCGATCCTGACCGGCGAGAGCCTGATCAACGACGCGGCCGCGCTGACGATCTTCAGCATCGCGGTCGCCCACGTCACCGGCGATCACGTCTTCATCGAGGAGCCGTTGCTGCTGTTCGGCTACAGCGCGGTGGTCGGGCCGGTGGTAGGCGCGGCGCTGGGCTACGTGACGCTGTGGATCCGCGAACGCCTGGCGCATCCGGGCCTGGAGACGGTGCAGGGGATGGTGGTGCCGTTCGCGGCGTTCATCATCGCCGAGGAGTTGCACGCCTCGGGGGTGCTGGCCGTGGTGGTGGCCGGCTTCGTGGTGGGCAGCGGCCGGCTCGACGCCGGGTTCCAGACCCGGCTGCAGGAGCGGTACGTGTGGAACTCGGTCGACGTGCTGCTCGAGGCGTTCGTGTTCGCCTACATCGGGTTGCATCTGCGGTTCGTGCTCGAGGATCTGCACGAGGCACACGAGTCGCTGGGCGAGGTCGTGATCGTGTCGCTGATCGTGCTGCTGATCGTGCTGGTGATCCGGCCGCTGTCGGTGTTCGCGATGTTCTGGCGCAAGAAGCTCTCCGAGCGCATCGAGAACAAGCTCAGCGGACAGATGCCGGAGCGCGGCCGCGGTGGGCCGGGCACCCGCCGCAGCGCACCGAGCTGGTGGTCACGCATCGACCGCACCCCGCTGAGCTGGCAGGAGAACGTGGTCGTGTCGTGGACCGGTATGCGCGGCGTGGTCACGCTGGCGGCGGCCGCGGCGATCCCGGCGACCACCGCGACCGGCGCGGAGTTCCCCGAGCGGGCCACCATCCAGGCGGTCGCGTTCGTGGTGGCGGTGGGCACGCTGCTGCTGCAGGGTTCGACGCTGCCGATGCTGATCCGGCGGCTGAACCTGGGGTGGGCCTCCGCCGACGAGACGGCCGTCGAAGCCGAGCACCGCAAGGCCGAGCAGGTCGCGAAACAGGCGGCCGAGCGGGTGTTCGCCGATTTCCGGGAACATCCGCCGGGAGACGTGGATCCGCAGGTGCTCGTGGACATCGTGACGCGCATCGCGCGGTTGGCGCAGGACGCCGACGAGGCGCCCGACCCGGAGGAGCACACCCGCCGCGCCGAGGTGTACACGTCGCTGTACCGCGACGTGCTCGCCAGCCAGCGTGCCGCGTTGCTCGCCGAGCGCGACGCCGGCCGCATCGACGAGGAGGTGGTGCGTGCCATGCTCGACCGGCTCGACCTGCAGGAGGCCGGGGTCACCGCCCGCCTGGAGGGCCGCCTCTAACGCTCGCCCGGCCGGTTCAGTCGCCGAGACCACGCTTGTTGACGGCCGCACTCGCGGTTCGCGTCAACAAGCGTGGTTTCGATGCGTTCGGGGGACGTGCCTAGAAGCCGCCGAAGTCGAGGTCGAAGTCACCGCCCCCGAAGTCGGCCCCCCCGAAGTCGGCCCCGCCTGCCTCGAGACCCTGCTCATAGCCCTGGTCGAAGCCCTGGTCGAAGCCCTGCGCCAGGCCCTGCTCGTAGCCGGTGCCGTGCATTCCGGAGAACAGCGCGTCGAACAGCAGCACCGATCCGACACCCCAGGCGCCCGCCACCAGCGCGGGTTTCCACCACGGCTCGGAATACCAGCCGGCGGGGATCGGGCGCCCGGCGACCCGGCCGCCGGGGAAGTAGTTCGGGGTGCGCTTCGACGGGGTGGGGGAGGCCTCGATCTCGCGGCCCTCGAAGTTCACCCGACGTTCCTCGGTGACGACGCCGGCCTGCCGCTGGCCCGCCAGCGGTTCGAGGTCCGGGCCGGGATCCATCCCCATCGCCAGCCGCGCGGCCCGCACGTAGTACAGGCCCTCGAGCGCGCTCTCCTTCGCCAACTGGGCCTGCTTGACCGTGGTGGCCTGCTCGATCTGGGAGCCGGCGGCGGTGTACCGCTCGGCGGCGTCGGCCAGTGCCTGCTTCGACGCCTCGTCGGTCCCGGTGAGGTTGAGCACCTGGCCGCCGAGGCGGTCGATGACGCGGCGGGCGTCGGCCTTGGCGTCGGCGAGCGCGACGGCGTTGCGTTGCGCGGAGGTCTTCATCGCGCCGTAGACGACCGCGCCGAGCACGACGACGGCCACGAGCACCAGCACCAACAACACGCCGTCCATGCGCACCACCCTACCGATGCCGGGGCGGTGCCCGGCCGGCGCAGCGGATGGTCAGCAACCCGCGAATGCGCTTTCGCGCTGATCACGGGGGCAGTGGAGCGGGCGACGGGAATCGAACCCGCGTCACTAGCTTGGAAGGCTAGGGCTCTACCATTGAGCTACGCCCGCATGTGCAGCACCGAGAGACTGTACCGGCGTCCCCCGAATCAAATCCAATCAAATCCAATTGAGGGCTTCGTGTCGTCAGGCCGTAGTATTCCCGCGTGGTCGTTGTTCGCAATGACCGGCCACAACAGCGCGGGGTGTAGCGCAGCTTGGTAGCGCATCCGCTTTGGGAGCGGAAGGTCGCAGGTTCAAATCCTGTCACCCCGACTGCACCCCGTAACAGATCACCAGAGCAAGGAGCATGACGTGAAGAGCACCGTGGAGAAGTTGAGCCCCACCCGGGTTCGCATCAACGTGGAGGTGCCCTTCACCGAGCTCGAACCGGACTTCGACCGCGCCTTCAAGCAGCTGGCCAAGCAGGTGCGGCTGCCCGGCTTCCGGCCCGGTAAGGCGCCCCGCAAGCTGCTGGAGGCCCGCGTGGGCCGGGAGGCGATGCTCGACCAGGTGGTCGCCGACGCCCTCCCCAGCCGCTACTCGGAGGCCGTGACGAGTTCGGATCTGCGCCCGATCGGCCAGCCCGAGATCGAGATCACCAAGAAGGTCTACGGCGAGGAGCTGACCTTCACCGCCGAGGTCGACGTGCGGCCCGACATCGACCTGCCCGACCTCGACGCGCTGAAGGTCACCGTCGACCCGATCACGGTGACCGACGAGGAGGTCGACGCCGAGCTGCAGAACCTGCGCAAGCGTTTCGGCACCCTCAAGGGTGTCGACCGCCCGGTGCAGGAGGGCGACTTCGTCTCCATCGACCTGTCGGCCACCATCGACGGCGAGGAGATCCCCGAGGCCAACACCGAGGGCCTGTCGCACGAGGTGGGCTCCGGTCAGCTGATCGAGGGCCTCGACGAGGCGATCGTCGGTCTCAAGGAGGGGGAGTCGAAGACCTTCACCGCCAAGCTCGTCGCCGGTGAGCACGCCGGCGAGGAGGCGGAGGTGACCGTCACCGTCAAGTCGGTCAAGGAACGCGAGCTCCCCGAACTCGACGACGAGTTCGCGCAGCTGGCAAGCGAGTTCGACACCATCGAGGAGCTGCGCAACAGCCTCGCCGAGCAGGTGCGCCGGGTCAAGCGCATCCAGCAGGCCGAGCAGATCCGCGACAAGGCGCTGGAGACGCTGCTCGAGCAGACCGAGGTGCCGCTGCCGGAGAACATCGTGCAGGCCCAGGTCGAGGAGACCATCCACAACGCGATCCACGCGCTCAACCACGACGAGGAGAAGTTCGCCGAGCTGCTGGAGAAGCAGGGCAGCAGCCGGGAGAAGTTCGACGCCGAGGCGCGCGCCAACGCCGAGAAGGCGGTCAAGACCCAGCTGCTGGTCGACGCGATCGCCGATGAGCTCAACGTCGAGGTCGGCCAGGCCGACCTGACCGAGCGGCTGGTGCTGATGTCGCGGCAGTACGGCGTTGAGCCGCAGCAGTTGCTGGCCGCGCTGCAGCAGAACAACCAGCTGCCGGCGATTTACGCCGACGTCCGCCGCGGGCTGACCCTGGCCCGGATCGTGCAGCGGGCGACGGTGACCGACACCGACGGCAACACCATCGACACCAGCGAGTTCTTCGGGCGGCCCGCCGACGCGGCCGAGGCGGAGGCGGCCGACGCCGGCCAGGCCGACGACGACAAGGGCAAAGACCAGGCCGAGTGACGCTGTGAGCGAACGCGCACCGGTCAGGGGAGTGCCCGACCCTGCTCGTTGGTTAGTGTCGGTGAGGATGAACGCCGCGCATCAAGGACTTCAGAAAGCAGGTAACCAGTCGTGACTCACATGCGTGCTGTCGGCCAAGGGCTCAACCTGACCGACTCGGTGTACGAGCGGCTGCTCGCCGAGCGCATCATCTTCCTCGGCTCACAGGTGGACGACGAGGTCGCCAACCGGATCTGCGCCCAGCTGCTGTTGCTGGCCGCGGAGGATCCGACCAAGGACATCTCGCTCTACATCAACTCGCCGGGCGGGTCGATCAGCGCCGGTATGGCCATCTACGACACCATGGTGCTGGTCCCGTGCGACATCGCCACCTATGCGATGGGGATGGCGGCTTCGATGGGGCAGTTCCTGCTCGCCGCGGGGACCAAGGGCAAGCGCTACACGCTGCCGCACGCCCGCATCCTGATGCACCAGCCGCTGGGCGGGGTGACCGGTAGCGCGGCCGACATCGCCATCCAGGCCGAGCAGTTCGCGCTCATCAAGAAGGAAATGTTCCGGCTCAACGCCGAGTTCACCGGGCAGCCCGTTGAAAAGATCGAGGCCGACTCCGACCGGGACCGCTGGTTCACCGCCCAGGAGGCCCTCGAGTACGGCTTCGTCGATCACATCATCACCCGCGCCGACCATGGAGTCTCCAATGCATAACCCGCCGCTGCCGCCGCACCTGGACCCGCGCGTCCAGCCGCAGGCGCGCTACATCCTGCCGTCGTTCATCGAGCACTCCAGCTTCGGCGTCAAGGAGTCCAACCCCTACAACAAGCTGTTCGAGGAACGCATCATCTTCCTCGGCACGCAGGTGGACGACGCGTCGGCGAACGACGTCATGGCCCAGTTGCTGGTGCTGGAGTCCCAGGACCCGGACCGCGACATCACCATGTACATCAATTCGCCGGGCGGCTCGTTCACGTCGCTGATGGCGATCTACGACACCATGCAGTACGTGCGGGCCGACATCCAGACCGTCTGCCTCGGGCAGGCGGCGTCGGCGGCGGCGGTGCTGCTGGCGGCGGGCACCAAGGGCAAGCGGATGGCGCTGCCCAACGCCCGGGTGCTGATCCATCAGCCGGCGTTGGCCGGTGTCATCCAGGGGCAGTTCTCCGACCTGGAGATCCAGGCCGCCGAGGTGGAGCGGATGCGCACGCTCATGGAGCACACGCTGGCCCGCCACACCGGCAAGGACCCCGCGCAGATTCGCAAGGACACCGACCGCGACAAGATCCTCACCGCCGAGCAGGCCAAGGAGTACGGGATCATCGACACCGTGCTGGAGTACCGCAAGCTGTCGCTGACGGGGCAGAAGAAGGCCGACAGCTAACGGTCGTCCCGGCCCCTCGGGGCACCTTGGCGTGTGGAATCGGTGCCCCTGCGGGGCCCGCCTTACGCGGTATCGTTGGCCCAGTGGCCAACGGTCTCACTGTCGGCTCGTGGCAGTGCTCTCGGTTCAGTCACGACGGCGACACGCCGGTGACACGGCGGCGCGTCCCGAACAGCCAACCGGGCCGGCAGGAGATATGTTGACGCGAGCACAGCTGAATACCAACCACGAGATTCGGCTTTATCGGTCGCCTCGCGGCGGAGAAACCGGGTAGCGTCGGGACCAGACCCCGAGGTGACCGACAAAGCGAATCCACTCGACGGCTAACAGGAAGTAGGGACCCCACCACCATGGCGCGCATTGGAGACGGCGGTGACCTGCTGAAGTGCTCGTTCTGCGGTAAGAGCCAGAAGCAGGTCAAGAAACTCATTGCGGGCCCGGGCGTCTACATCTGCGATGAGTGCATCGATCTCTGCAACGAGATCATCGAAGAGGAGCTCGCCGATAACGACGACGTCAAGCTCGACGAGCTGCCCAAGCCGGCCGAGATCCACGACTTCCTGGAGAGCTATGTGGTCGGCCAGGAGAAGGCCAAGCGCACCCTGGCTGTCGCGGTCTACAACCACTACAAGCGCATCCAGGCCGCCGAGAAGGGCCGCGACTCCCGCGGGGAGCCGGTCGAGCTGACCAAGTCGAACATCCTCATGCTCGGGCCGACGGGCTGCGGCAAGACCTATCTGGCCCAGACGTTGGCCAAGATGCTCAACGTCCCGTTCGCGATCGCCGACGCCACCGCGCTGACCGAGGCCGGGTACGTGGGCGAGGACGTCGAGAACATCCTGCTCAAGCTGATCCAGGCGGCGGACTACGACGTCAAGCGGGCCGAGACCGGGATCATCTACATCGACGAGGTCGACAAGATCGCCCGCAAGAGCGAGAACCCGTCGATCACCCGTGACGTCTCCGGTGAGGGTGTGCAGCAGGCGCTGCTGAAGATCCTGGAGGGCACGCAGGCGTCGGTGCCACCGCAGGGCGGGCGCAAGCACCCGCACCAGGAGTTCATCCAGATCGACACCACCAACGTTCTGTTCATCGTGGCCGGCGCGTTCGCCGGGCTGGAGAAGATCGTCCAGGATCGGGTGGGCAAGCGCGGTCTGGGCTTCGGCGCGGAGGTGCACTCCAAGTCCGAGATCGACACCACCGATCACTTCGCCGAGGTCATGCCCGAGGACCTGATCAAGTACGGGCTGATCCCGGAGTTCATCGGTCGTCTGCCGGTGGTGGCGTCGGTGACCAACCTGGACAAGAACGCCCTGGTGCAGATCCTGTCGAAGCCGAAGAACGCGCTCGTCAAGCAGTACAAGAAGCTGTTCGAGATGGACGGCGTCGAGTTGGAGTTCACCGACGACGCGCTCGAGGCGATCGCCGACCAGGCCATCCACCGCGGCACCGGCGCCCGTGGTCTGCGGGCCATCATGGAGGAAGTCCTGATGCCGGTGATGTACGACATCCCGAGCCGCAACGACGTGGCCAAGGTCGTCGTCACCAAGGAGACCGTGCTGGACAACGTGCTGCCGACGATCGTGCCGCGCAAGCCGTCGCGCGCGGAGCGCCGGGAGAAGTCGGCCTGACGACGATGACGTGGCGTGCGTCGGCGCGTCGCGGTGAGGAGTCGGGCCAAACAAGCACCGCCTGACGACGATGACGTGGCGTGCGTCGGCGCGTCGCGGTGAGGAGTCGGGCCAAACAAGCACCGCCTGACGACGATCAAGCGGCGCGCGTCAGCGGATGACGCGGTCGGGGCGGGTGTAGACGTTCATCGACTCGCCCCGCAGGAACGCCACCAGCGTCAGCCCGGACTGCGCCGCCAGGTCCACCGCCAGGGACGACGGCGCCGACACCGCGGCGAGCACCGGGATCCCGGCCATCACGGACTTCTGCGTCAGCTCGAACGACGCCCGCCCACTGACCAGCAGTACGGTGCCGGTGAGCGGGATCCGATCGTTCTCCAGCGCCCAGCCCACCACCTTGTCGACCGCGTTGTGCCGGCCGATGTCCTCGCGCACCACCAGCGGGGTGCCGTCGGTGTCGAACAGCGCCGCCGCGTGCAGCCCGCCGGTCGCAGCGAACACCTTCTGCGCGGCCCGCAACTGCTCCGGCAGGCCGGCCAGCGTGCGCATCGTCACCGTCGACGGGTCGTCGCCGGGGGCGTGCTTGCTGATCAGCCGTACCGCCTCCAGCGACGCCTTGCCGCACACTCCGCACGACGAGGTGGTGTAGAAGTTGCGGGTGACGTCGGTGTCCGGCGGGGCGACCCCCGGCGCCAGCGTGACATCGAGGACGTTGTAGGTGTTGACCCCCTCGGCGGTCGCGCCGCGGCAGTAACGCACCGCCGACACGTCCTCGCGGCTCGCCACCACTCCCTCGGTCAGCAGGAACCCCTGGGCCAACTCGACATCCGAGCCCGGGGTGCGCATGGTGACGGTCAGCGGGGATCCGTTGACCCGGATCTCCAGCGGTTCCTCCACGACCAGGGTCTCGGGCCGGGCCACCGCATCGTCGGCGGTGAGGTGGTGGGCACGACGGCGTGTGGTCACCCGCCCCATGCTCGCTCCAGCCGGATCACCACCGCCTTGGACACCGGGGTGTTGGACTTCTTCGCGGTGTGGTTCAGCGGCACCAGCGGGTTGGTCTCCGGGTAGTAGGCGGCGGCGTTCCCCACCGGGGTGTCGTAGGGCACCACCAGGAAGTCCTTGGCGCGGCGTTCCTCGACGTCGCCGTCGGCGCCGGGGAACTCCGAGATCAGATCGACGCGGTCGCCGGCGCGCAGGCCGAACGCCTCGATGTCGCGCGGGTTGACGAAGACGACCCGCCGGCCGCCGTGCACGCCGCGGTAACGGTCGTCGAGCCCGTAGATCGTGGTGTTGTACTGGTCGTGGCTGCGCAGGGTCTGCAGCACCAGCCGCCCGGGCGGCACCGGGACCCACTGCAGCGGTTCGACCGTGAAGTTGGCCTTGCCGGTGCGGGTCGGGAATTCGCGCGCATCCCGCGGCGGGTGTGGGAGCAGGAACCCGTCGGGTTGACGCACCCGCTCGTTGTAGTTCTCGCATCCCGGCACCACGTCGGCGATGGCGTCGCGGATGGTGTCGTAGTCGTCGGCGAACCTCTCCCACGGCACCGGGTGGTCCGGGCCGAGCACGGTGCGGGCCAGTTCGCACACGATCGCGACCTCGCTGCGCACCTGATCGCTGGGCGGGGTGAGACTGCCGCGCGACAGATGCACCATCGACATCGAATCCTCGACCGACACAACCTGTTTGACCCCGTTGCGGATGTCGCGGTCGGTGCGTCCCAGCGACGGCAGGATCAGCGCGGTCCGGCCCGGTACGACATGGCTGCGGTTGAGTTTGGTCGACACATGCACGGTCAGCGAGCACTCGCGCAGCGCGGCCTCGGTGACCGCGGTGTCGGGGGTGGCGGAGGCGAAGTTGCCGCCCATGGCCATGAACGCCTTCACCCGGCCGTCGCGCATCGCGCGGATGGTCTCGACGGTGTCTAAGCCGTGTTCGCGGGGGCTGGTGATCCCGAATCGGCGGTCCAGCGCGGCCAGGAACCGCTCCGGCGGCTTCTCCCAGATGCCCATGGTGCGGTCGCCCTGCACGTTGGAGTGGCCGCGCACCGGGCACACCCCCGCGCCCGGCTTGCCGATCATGCCGCGCAACAGCAGCAGGTTGACCGCCTCGCCGATCGTCGCCACCGCGTGGCGGTGCTGGGTGAGGCCCATCGCCCAGCAGAAGATGGTCCGCTCCGAGGCCGCCAGCATCGCCGCGACCCGCTCCAGCTGCTCCCGCCCGATTCCGGTGGCCTCCGTGACGGTTTCGAGATCGATTGCGCGGGTGCGCTTTTCGTACTCATCGAAACCGTGGCAGTGGGTAGCGATGAACTCGCGGTCGACGATGCCGCCGGTGCGGTCGTCGGCCTCGAGCAGCAGCCGGCCCAGTCCGGCGAACAGGGCCATGTCGCCGCCGATGCGGATCTGCACGTATTCGTCGGCGATCGGCACCCCGCTGCCGAGCACCCCGTGCACCTTCTGCGGGTCCTTGAACCGGATCAGGCCCGCCTCGCGCAGGGGATTGACCGCAATCACCTTGGCGCCGTTGGATTTCGCCTGCTCCAGCACCGACAGCATGCGCGGATGGTTGGTGCCCGGGTTCTGCCCGGCGATCAGGATCAGGTCCGCGTTGACGATGTCCGCGACGGTCACCGAGCCCTTGCCGACACCGATCGCCTCGGTCAGCGCGGTGCCCGACGATTCGTGGCACATGTTGGAGCAGTCCGGCAGGTTGTTGGTGCCGAGGCTGCGCACGAACAGCTGGTAGACGAACGCCGCCTCGTTGCTGGTGCGTCCCGAGGTGTAGAACGCGGCCTGGTTCGGGTTGTCGAGGGCGTGCAGTTCGTCGGCGATGATCCGATACGCCTCGTCCCAGCCGATCGGCCGATAGTGGTCGTCGCCGGGGCGCAGCACCATCGGGTGGGTGAGACGGCCCTGCTGAGACAGCCAGTACTCCGGGCGGTTGGCCAGATCGGCGACGGAGTGGCGGGCGAAGAACTCCGGCGTGACGCGGCGCTTGGTGGCCTCCTCGGCGACCGCCTTGGCGCCGTTCTCGCAGAACTCCGCGATCTTGCGGCCGCCGGGCGGCTCGGGCCAGGCGCAGCCGGGGCAGTCGAAGCCGTCGCGCTGGTTGACCTTCAGCAGTGATTCGGCGGTGCGCACCGGTCCCATCGACGTGAGCCCGTGCTTCATGGCCACCATGACGGCTTTCACGCCGGCCGCGTGGTTCTCGGGCTCGGTGACTCGGATGGCGTGTTCGTCGTAGTCGGCGGGGTAGTCGGCGTCGGACCGGAAAGCCATGGATACAGCCTAGGTTGCCGACCTGCAGCGGCGCTGCTCTCGCGACGGGCCCGGGCCGCGATGAGGCGTGCCCGAGCGCGCGGCGCACGCCGGTCGATCCGGCGATGTTGCTGTGCCGAATGTCGCGCCCGGGTATCGCGAGCACACGGCGTGCTGCGCGAACGGACTCGGGTTCGGCGCCGATGCGGGGCGTAGCTCTTGCCGCGCCCCGCGGTCCGGATAACCTTTTCCTAAGAAAAACGGCGCCGCGACCGCGCCCGGCGATGTGACAGAAAACACAATCGTGTGTCACGTAAGGGTGGTGCGATCGGCATGATCAGGACAAACGCGTCCCGGACGTTGTGGCGACATCCGCGGGTCGGGTGAAGGACTCCCTAAGAAAAGTGCAATAATCGGTACTGCTAGTGACATAAATCCGGCGGGTGTTCAGCCAGGGCGCGTCGTGCGACCGCGACTCGGAGGGGCATTCGCTGTGGCTGCGCGAGCTTTGCGCATACCAACCTAAGGAAGGCAGGCGTAGTGGGGGCCAACGGCAACGGGGCCAACCCGGGCACCAGGCAAAAGCTGGAGAAGGTTGTCATTCGCTTTGCCGGCGACTCCGGCGACGGTATGCAGCTCACCGGTGACCGGTTCACCTCCGAGGCCGCTCTGTTCGGCAACGACCTTGCCACGCAACCGAATTACCCGGCGGAGATCCGCGCCCCGCAGGGGACGCTGCCCGGCGTGTCGTCGTTCCAGATCCAGATCGCCGATTACGACATCCTCACCGCGGGCGACCGTCCCGACGTGCTGGTCGCGATGAATCCGGCGGCGCTGAAGGCCAACGTCGGCGACCTGCCGCGCGGCGGCCTGATCATCGCCAACTCCGACGAGTTCACCAAGCGCAACCTGGCCAAGGTCGGTTACGAGTCCAACCCGCTGGAGACCGACGAGCTCTCCGACTACGTGGTGCACGCGGTGCCGATGACCACCCTCACCCTCGGCGCGGTCGAGCAGATCGGCGCGTCGAAGAAGGACGGCGCGCGCGCCAAGAACATGTTCGCGCTCGGGCTGCTGTCGTGGATGTACGGCCGCGAACTCGAGCACAGCGAGGCGTTCATCCGGGAGAAGTTCGCCCGCAAGCCCGAGGTCGCCGAGGCCAATGTGCTGGCGCTGCGGGCGGGCTGGAACTACGGCGAGACGACCGAGGCCTTCGGAACCACCTACGAGGTGGCCCCGGCCAAGCTCGCCCCAGGCGAGTACCGGCAGATCTCGGGCAACACCGCGCTGGCGTACGGGATCATCGCGGCCGGGCACCTGGCCGACACCATGGTGGTGCTGGGGACCTACCCGATCACCCCGGCGTCGGACATCCTGCACGAGCTCTCCAAGCACAAGAACTTCAATGTCCTGACCTTCCAGGCAGAGGACGAGATCGCCGGCATCGGCGCGGCCCTGGGCGCCTCCTACGGCGGCGCACTGGGCGTCACCAGCACCTCCGGCCCGGGTGTGGCGCTCAAGACCGAGGCGATCGGCCTGGGCGTGATGACCGAGCTGCCGCTGGTGGTCATTGACGTGCAGCGCGGCGGCCCGTCGACCGGTCTGCCCACCAAGACCGAACAGGCCGACCTGTTGCAGGCGATGTTCGGCCGCAACGGCGAGTCCCCGGTCGCGGTGCTGGCACCGCGGTCGCCGTCGGACTGCTTCGACATCGCCGTGGAGGCCGCGCGGATCGCGCTGACCTACCGCACACCGGTGATCATCCTGTCCGATGGGGCGATCGCCAACGGCTCCGAGCCGTGGCGTATCCCCGATATCACCAGCTACGAGAAGATCGACCACACCTTCGCCAAGCCCGGCGAGCCGTACGCCCCGTACGCGCGTGATCCGGAGACGCTGGCCCGGCAGTTCGCCGTACCCGGCACCCCGGGACTCGAGCACCGCATCGGCGGCCTGGAGAAGGCCAACGGTTCGGGCAACATCTCCTACGAGCCCAAGAACCACGACCTGATGGTGCGGCTGCGGAAGGCCAAGATCGACGGCATCAAGGTGCCCGATCTCGAGGTCGACGACCCGACCGGTGACGCCGAGCTGCTATTGATCGGCTGGGGTTCGTCCTACGGTCCGATCGGTGAGGCGTGCCGGCGGGCCCGCCGCAAGGGCATCAAGGTGGCCCAGGCGCATCTGCGCCACCTCAACCCGTTCCCGGCCAATCTCGGCGAGGTGCTGCGGCGCTACCCGAAGGTGGTGTGCCCGGAGATGAACCTGGGGCAGCTGGCGATGCTGCTGCGCGCCAAGTATCTCGTTGACGTGCAGTCGGTGACGAAGGTGGAGGGTATGGCCTTCCTCGCCGACGAGATCGAGGGCGTCATCGACGCGGCGCTGGATGGAACGTTGAGCGACAAGGAATCTGACAAGACCGAATTCGCGCGGCTGGCCGCGGCCACCATCGAGACCGATGCGGCCGATGCGAATGGTGTGGGAGCGATGGCATGACGGATCTGATCGGTGTCGACCTCGGGCTGACCTCGGGTACCGCGCTGGTGCCCACCACCGACGCCCCGCAGAAGGCGAAGGACTTCACCAGCGATCAGGAGGTGCGGTGGTGCCCGGGGTGCGGTGACTACGTCATCCTCAACACCATTCGCAACTTCCTGCCCGAGTTGGGGCTGCGCCGCGAGAACATCGTGTTCATCAGCGGTATCGGCTGCTCGAGCCGGTTCCCGTACTACCTGCAGACCTACGGGTTCCACTCGATCCACGGCCGCGCGCCGACGATCGCGACCGGCCTGGCGCTGGCCCGGCCCGATCTGTCGGTCTGGGTGGTGACCGGTGACGGCGACGCGCTGTCGATCGGTGGCAACCATCTGATCCATGCGCTGCGCCGCAACGTCAACATCACGATCCTGCTGTTCAACAACCGCATCTACGGGTTGACCAAGGGCCAGTACTCGCCGACGTCGGAGGTCGGCAAGATCACCAAGTCGACGCCGATGGGCTCGCTGGACTACCCGTTCAACCCGGTGTCGCTGGCGCTGGGCGCCGACGCGACGTTCGTCGGTCGCGCGCTCGACTCGGACCGGGCCGGGCTGACCGAGGTGCTGCGGGCCGCCGCCGCGCACCGGGGCGCCGCGCTGGTGGAGATTCTGCAGGACTGCCCGATCTTCAACGACGGCTCCTTCGACGCGTTGCGCAAGGAGGGTGCCGAGGAGCGGCTGATCAACCTCAAGCACGGTGAGCCGATCACCTTCGGCGCCAACGGCGAGTACTGCGTGATCAAGTCCGGCTACGGGTTGGAGATCGCCAAGACCGCCGACGTGTCGGCTGAGGAGATCGTGGTGCACGACGCGACCATCGAGGACCCGGCCTACGCGTTCGCGTTGTCGCGGCTGTCCGACCAGAACCTCGAGCACATGGTGATGGGCATCTTCCGTCAGGTCAGCAAACCGACCTACGACGACGCCGCCCGCCAGCAGATCGCGACGGCGCGCGAGTCCAAGCCGCACGACACAGCCGCACTGCAGGCGCTGCTTCGGGGCAAGGACACCTGGAAAGTCGACTAATCTTCGTTATGTGACGTCGACTACATTGCCGCTCGCTGCGGTCATTCTGGCCGGCGGCGCTTCCCGCCGGATGGGCCGGGACAAGGCCACCACGTTGTATGAGGGCAAGCCACTGGTCGAGCACGTGGTGGCCGCGGTACGGACGCGGTGCAACCCGGTGATCGTGGTGGCTGCGCCCGGCCAGCCGTTGCCCGAGTTGGACGCCGACATCGTGCGTGACGAGCTGCCCGGTGTTGGACCGTTGCTGGCGACCGGTCGGGGGCTGCGCGCGGCCGCCGAGGCCGGGCGGGACCGGGCGTTCGTCTGCGGGGTCGACATGCCGTTGCTGACCGCCGACCTCATCGACACCCTCGCCGGCCCGGCCGTCGTGCTGGACGCCGACATCGTGTTGCCGTGGGACGGGCGCACCCACTATCTGGCCGGTATCTACCGGACCAGCCTGCACACCCGTGTTGCCGAGTTGATCGACGCCGGGAAGCGCAGCATGCGCGATCTGGTGCGGGCCTCCGACACCCATCAGGTCGTCATGCCGAAGCAGGTCGCGCTGACCAACGTCAACACCGTCGACGAGTTGCATTCGCTGCCCCCGCTGCGAATTGCGTAGCAAATTGTCGACCGGCTGACGAAATTTCTCGATTCGGCGGCACAATTATTTGGTTCCGGCGGAATTGCCCCTATTTGGGCGGGGCCGATCGACTCGTCCGAGCGTTGCCGCTTCAGTCCGTCCGCCTCCGGGGTCGTCGCGCTGTGTGATTCAAATAGGTTCGGGCACAGCTATTTTAGATGTCCACAGGGCTGTCGACGATGACTTGTGTTGTGTTGCAGCAGGGGATGGCCCCATAGTCATCAACCCGTTCTGCGTGACTTTCCGGCCGGCGGTATGCGCGTTCCGCCGGTGGTGGTTTCCGATCGGGCGTCGAAATGCCCCCCGCAGTGCGTTAATAGCCGTGAAAGTTGCTGATCGACAACGAATCATGCTGAGACCGGTTGTGTCGGGCGCTTCGCTCATCGGCTGTGGTCAGGTCGAGGCAGAAACGAAATACTGTTATTTCCAGGGATTTTCGTGATGGCGCTCCAGTGCGCGCAGTCAGTTAACCGATTCGACGACACCGTCAGTCGTGCGATGCGTCCGCCAGTTGCCAAGGTGTGCTGCGTGTTTCGCGATGGCGATGTGCATCGCGGAAAACCCGGCGGAAGTTTGTGTGCTGGATCACAAAATCCTGGTGATAAATGTCACGTAACTTGCCTGCCATAAGTTCGAGCGAGTGGCCGACAAAGTGCGGGTTGACCAGTGCAGATTCCGGAAAATTGCGTCCGTGATCTTTTCGTGATCTGGCTGCGACACGTTCGTCATCGAGGATGACTTTCGGCCCTAGCGTTTGTACGGTCCCACACAGCCCTTGAGGGGCAAACAACTCAACACCCGTGAAACCAGCGTGTGAGTGGAGTTCTCGGACGCGACGCCGATCGAGGACTGCCGGGTAGACAACCCGGTGAGGCGGCTAGACCTCCCGCAGTCGCACCCGACCGAGACGGTGCGGCTCCATCGAATCCTGTGACAGGCTCTGCGCCCGCGCGAGTGCGCGTCGGGGGCTTGATGGCGCGCGCTCGTCGAAAGGACAGAACGCTTGAAGAACATCCGCAAGACGCTTGGCCTGGCCACCTTTGCCGGTGCGCTTGTCGCGACCCCGCTGGTGATGGCGACCGGGACCGCCAATGCGGACAGTGTCAACTGGGACGCCATCGCGGCCTGCGAGTCGGGCGGCAACTGGTCGATCAACACCGGTAACGGCTACTACGGCGGCCTGCAGTTCAGCCTGAGCACCTGGCGGGCTCACGGTGGCGCCGGCATGCCGCACAACGCCAGCCGCGAGGAGCAGATCCGCGTCGCCGAGCGCGTGCTGCGGTCGCAGGGCATCGGCGCCTGGCCGACCTGCGGCAAGCGCGGCTGATCCCCTCCGCGACCTCGAGAGACGGCGCCGGAGTCCGCTCCGGCGCCGTCTCCGCCGTTCTCAGGCGCCTCTTAAGTCAAGTAAGCAACGTCTAAAACTCTTGACGCATCTGTAACAGGTGATGTTCGTCACTCGACAGACCGGGTGACCGCAGCGGGACAGCATCTCACTCGCGGTCCTAGGAGTCGAACGGGTCGGGGAAGGACCGCAGTGATGAACATCCGAAACATTCTCGCCAGGGGCATGCTGTCCGCCGCGATCTCCGGAGCGCTGGCCCTGATTCCCCTGGTGTCGTCCGCAACGGCCGGCGCCGACTCGGTCAACTGGGACGCCATAGCGGCCTGCGAGTCGGGCGGCAACTGGTCGATCGACACCGGCAACGGCCACTACGGGGGCCTGCAGTTCAAGCAGTCCACCTGGACCGCGCACGGCGGCGTCGGCAACCCGGCCACCGCGCCGCGGGAGGAGCAGATCCGGGTGGCCGAGCGGGTGCTGCGCACCCAGGGGCTGAAGGCCTGGCCGAAGTGCGGCCCCCGTGGCCTGACCCCGGCGACCCCTGCCGTGTGGGCCAACCCGGGTGTTCAGCCGACGGCGCCGGCCGCCACCCCGAGCGGCTGCGCCGCGATGCCGACCAACGCGCTCTTCGGTTTCGTCAACCCGCGCCAGATGTGCAGCGCTCTGCTCAATCCGATGGGCACCCTCGGCGGAGCACGCTGATCTCGTTGCCCTGCGGGTCGACGCGCACCCCCGGGTCGGGATGAACGCTCCATCTCCAGCGGTTGGGTACCACCCGCGGGTCGTGGACTCGGACGAACTTCCAGATCAGGTTCTCCCAGCCCGCCGACCCGTAGAGCCAGCGCGGGGTGTTGTCGGGGCCGTCGCGCACCTCGGCGCCCACCCGCCGGGCCCACCAGGCGGCCAGTTCCTCGGGCCGGTCGCTGTCGGTGCACACGGCGAACACCCGCGCCGGCGGTTGCACGCCCGGCAGGGACTCCGTGCCGGGGAAGGCGCAGAACTCATTACCCTCGGGGTCGGCGAGCGTCGTCCAGCCGTCGTGTTCGGCCAGTACCCGCGCGCCCAGGCCGACCAGCAGGCCGACATCGCGCACGTAGAGATCGAGGTGCACCCGGTTCTTCACCGTCTTGGGCCGCAGCTGCGGCCGGAACACCAGTAGCCGGCGACACTGCGCCGCGCCGAGCGCGGCGGTCCAGAACGCGTCCAGCGCGGTCGGGTCCTCGGCCTCGGCCACCAGCGGCCCCAAGGTCACCCGCACCGCAACTCCTGGGCGCTCGGCAGCCGGAACGCCGATCGGGCCGCGATCGAGGCCAGATGGCGGGTCACCACCGCTTCCGGAGCCACCACCGTCGACCAGGAGGCCGCGGCGCTGATCAACGGGGGCAGGTTCACCACCCGGCCGATGAAGCGCGACTCGCGCACCAGGGCGTCGACCCGCGGGCGGCGGAACGCGGCGAACCGGGCGAACGCCCCCGCGAGGTCATCGGCGGCGTGGTCGACGAACCGCGCGAGGATCGCCGCGTCCTCGAGCCCCTGACAACCGCCCTGACCGAGGTGCGGGCGCATCGGGTGCGCCGCGTCGCCCACCAGCACCACCGGACCGCGCGACCAGTGCCGCGCCGGCTGCCGGTCATACAGGTCGTTGCGCAGCACGCCCGCGGGGTCGGTGGCGGCCAGGAGCCGGGGAATCGGGTCCGCCCACGACGCGAACCGGTCCCGCAGATACGCCAACTCACCCTGCGGAGCGGCTCCGCCCTCGGGCAGCCGCTGCGAGGCGAACCAATATGTGTGGTCGGCGTCGTCGTGGCTGCCCATCGGCACCAGACCGAACTCGACCGCGGGCCCGACCACCGCCCCGGCGAGGTCCGGGTCGATGCGGCAGCGCGCCACCCCGCGCCAGGCGGTGTAGCCGACGTAGCGGCTGCGCAGCGCACCGTTGAGGTGGCGGGCCACCATCGAGCGCACACCGTCGGCGCCGACGACGGCGTCGGCGCCCAGCACGGCCGAGTCGGCGAGCCGCACCCGCACCCCGTCGCCGGTGAGCGTCAGCGACTGCGCGGACACGCCGGTGCGCAGCGTTGCGGGTGCGAGCGCCGCGGTCAGGATCTCGGTCAGCCGGGACCGGCGGATGACGACCAGCGGTTCGCCGAGCGCCCGGACGATCCGTTCCTGCGCCGGCCGCCGCAGCCACCGTCCGTCGCGCCAGCGCACCGCGCCCGCGGTGACCCGTCCGCCCGCGTCGCGGACCGCATCACCCAGGCCGATCTCGTCGAGCGCGGCCAGCGCATTGGGCCAGATGCTGATCCCGGCGCCGGAAGAGGTGTCGGTGCGTTCCTCCAGCAGGGTCACGTCGTGGCCGCCCCGCTGCAGCGCTATCGCGGTCGCCAGCCCCGCGATGCCGGCCCCGATCACCAGGATTCGCTTGGGCATTCGTCGAACCTAACGGCTTACGGGCGCTCACCCCAACCGCATTTCCGCCGCCCGCGATGCCGCGTCCCGGAACTCGGCGGTGTGCTACCAACGGGGCATGCCCGCGACGACACCGGATGCACCCGCTACTCCGTTCTCTGATCTCGACGACTACCTGGCCCTGCCGCGCGTCGCGGGGCTCGCGGTCAGCCCGGACGGCTCCCGCGTGGTCACCACGATCGCCGAACTGAACGACAAGCGCACCGAGTACCGCGCCGCGGTGTGGGAACTCGACCCGGCCGGTCGGCGCCCGGCGCGCCGGCTGACCCGCGGCGGCCGGGGCGAGTCCGCGCCGACGTTCACCGCCGACGGGGATCTGCTGTTCCTCAGCTCGCGGCCGACCGAGGACGACGACGAACCGCCGACGGCGCTGTGGCGGCTACCGGCGGCGGGCGGCGAGGCGTTCGAGGTGCTCGCACTGCCCGGCGGTGTCGACGCGGTGCGTGCCGCCCGCGCGGGAACGACCACCGTGGTCTCCGCCGGGCTGCTGCCGTCGGCCCGCACCATCGCCGACGAGCGTCGCCTGCGCGATCTGCGCAAGGACAACAAGGTCACCGCGGTGCTGCACACCGGTTACCCGGTGCGGCACTGGGACACCGACCTCGGGCCCGGCCGGCCGCACCTGCTGCGCGTCCCGGCCGCCGGCGACGAACCCGCCGACCTCACCCCGACACCGGGTGCTGCCCTCTACGAGGCCGATTTCGACGTCAGCCCCGACGGCCGCTTCGTCGTGACCACCTGGCAGGTACCCGCCCCCGGGGCGGCGCGGCGCTCGGTGCTCATGCGGGTGGACACCGCCACCGGTGAGCGCACCGTGATCGCCGACGAACCCGAGGCCGACCTGTTCGCCCCGGCGATCGCGCCGGACGGTTCGGCGGTGGCCTACCTGCGCGAGACCTGGTCCACACCCGCGAAAGCGCCGCGAATCACGTTGTGCTGCCTACGTTTCGGCCATGGACACGCCGAGCTGACGGGGGACTGGGACCGCTGGCCGTCGTCGGTGGTGTGGTCGGCCGACGGCACGGCACTGATCGTCACCGCCGATCAGGACGGCCGCGCCCCGCTGTTCCGGGTTGATCCGGACACCGGGTCGGTGACGCAGCTGACCTTCGACGACTTCGCCTACACCGACGTGTGCGCCGCACCCGGCGGCGTGCTCTTTGCCCTGCGCAGCTCGTACGCCGCGCCGCCGCATCCGGTGCGGATCGATCCCGACGGGGCGGTGACCGCGTTGCCGGGTGTCGACCTGCCGGCGCTGCCCGGCACATTGACCGAGCTCACCGCCACCGCTCCGGACGGTGCTCGGGTGCGGTCGTGGCTGGTCCTGCCGCAGCGGACGGATCCGGCGCCGCTGCTGCTGTGGATTCACGGTGGGCCGTTGAGCAGCTGGAACTGCTGGTCATGGCGGTGGAACCCGTGGCTGCTGGCCGCTCGCGGCTATGCGGTGTTGCTGCCCGACCCGGGACTGTCCACCGGCTACGGGCAGGACTTCGTGCAGCGCGGCTGGGGGGCCTGGGGTGCCGCCCCGTACCAGGACCTGATGGCCGCCACCGATGCGGCCTGCGCGGACCCGCGGATCGACGCCGACCGCACCGCCGCGATGGGCGGTTCGTTCGGCGGCTACATGGCCAACTGGGTGGCCGGACACACCGACCGGTTCCGTGCCATCGTCACCCACGCCAGCCTGTGGGCGCTCGACCAGTTCGGTGCCACCACCGACGGTGCCTACTACTGGGCGCGGGAGATGACCGCCGAGATGGCGGCCGCCAATTCCCCGCACCGTCACGTCGCCGAGATCCGCACCCCGATGTTGGTGATCCACGGCGACAAGGACTACCGGGTGCCGATCGGCGAGGCGCTGCGGCTGTGGTACGAACTGCTGACCGCGTCGGGACTGCCCGCGGACGAGGACGGAACCAGCCCGCATCAGTTCCTGTATTTCCCGTCCGAGCACCACTGGGTGCTCAGCCCGCAGCACGCCAAGATCTGGTACCAGGTGGTGACCGCGTTCCTGGACCGGCACGTCCTCGGGCGGGACACGACGCTGCCGGAAACGCTCGGGTAGCGTCGCGGATATGAGCGGACCCGAAATGGAACGAGACCGTGAGTTCGACATCGTCCTGTACGGGGCAACCGGTTTCGTCGGCCGACTGACGGCCCAGTACCTGGCCGGGGCGGGCGACTCGGCCCGCATCGCGCTCGCGGGCCGCTCGGAGGAGCGGCTAGGGGCGGTCCGGGAATCGTTGGGCGACAAGGCGAAAGACTGGCCGTTGCTCACTGCCGATGCGTCACGGCCGGAGACGCTGACAGCCATGGCGGCCCGCACCCGGGTGGTGGTGACCACCGTCGGCCCGTACGCCCGCTACGGGTTGCCGCTGGTCGCGGCGTGTGCGGAGGCCGGAACCGACTACGCCGACCTCACCGGCGAGGTGCCGTTCATCCGGGAGAGCATCGACCGGTACCACAAACAGGCCGTCGACACCGGTGCGCGGATCGTGCACGCCTGCGGATTCGATTCCATCCCCTCGGATCTCACCGTGTTCGCGCTCTACCGGCAGGCGCAGGCCGACGGTGCGGGGGAGTTGACGGTCACCGATCTTCTGGTGCGCTCCTTCGCCGGCGGCGTGTCCGGCGGCACCGCGGCGTCGATGACCGAGGTGTTGCGCACCGCGGCGCGCGACCCGCAGTTGCGCCAGGCGATGAACGATCCGTACACGCTCAGCCCCGACCGCGGCGCCGAACCCGAGTTCGGCGCCCAACCCGACCTGCGGTGGCGCCGCGGCGCGCAGATCGCCCCCGAACTCGACGGGTACTGGGTGGCGCCGTTCGTGATGGCGGTGGTCAACACCCGGATCGTGCGGCGCAGCAACGCCCTGCTGGGCTACGCCTACGGACGGCGCTTCGAATACGGGGAACAGATGAGCGTCGGACGATCGGTCCTGGCGCCGGCCGCCGCCGCCCTGGCCGCCGCGGGCAACATCGCCGCGGCGGAGCTGGGCAGCCGCTTCCTGGACAAGGTGCCGGACCGGCTCATCGAACGAGTGCTGCCCAAGCCCGGGACCGGGCCCAGCGAACGGGTGCGGGAGCGCGGGCACTACACGGTGGACACCTACACCGTCACCACCACCGGCGCCCGGTACCGCGCCACCATGTCCCAGCAGGGCGACCCTGGCTACAAGGCCACCTCGGTGCTGCTGGGGGAGAGCGCGCTGGCGCTGGCGCTCGACCGCGACCGGCTCTCCGACCTGCGCGGGGCGCTGACCCCGGCCGCGGCAATGGGCGACGCACTGCTCGCCCGGTTCCCCGGCGCGGGAGTGTCGCTGCAGGTCAGCAGGTTGGACTGAACCGGCGGGCGAACGTCTGTGTGGTGCGGGCCGCTGTACTAGGGTCGTCACGGTAACCCGACTGGCACCCATACGTCGGGCATCGGGCCAGCACCGAGGCCAGACGTATCCGAGCGACGAAAGCGGCGAGCCATGGCAAACCTTGAGGAACTGTTCGCACAAATCCCGATCGCAGACCTCGCCGCGCGGCTGGGCGTTGACGAGGCCGAGGTGAACAACGCGGTCCGCACGCTGGTCCCGGCCCTGGTGGGCGGAATGGCCCAGAACGTCCACGACGACGACATCGACTCCTCCGACCTGGAGTCCTCCGTCGCCGAACAGGGCTCGAGCAGCCTGCTCGACGGTGGCGTCGACATCGATCAGGTCGACACCGACCAGGGCGACCGGTACGTGGCCCGCATCTTCGACGGCGTCGACAGCAAGCAGTTGGCGTCCGCGCTGGCCGGTGGCGGCCAGAACAGCGAGTTGATCCAGAAGCTGCTACCGATCATCACGCCCATCGTGCTGGCCTATATCGGCAAGCAGCTGACGAAGGGCAGCGTGTCCGGCGGGGCCGAGCAGGCCAGTTCGGGCGGGGGCGGGCTCGCCGACATTCTGGGCACCATACTCGGCGGCGTCAGCGAGGGCGTCGGTGACAACCCGCTCGGCAGCATCCTGGGCAGTGTGCTCGGCGGCGACAAGGGCGGCGGCCTCGGCAGCATCCTCGGCGGGTTGTTCGGCAAGAAGAAATAGGTAAGGCCGCCAAGAAGCAGCACCGCGCCGTGGGCTGGTGAACACCACCGGCCCACGGCGCGTTCTTGTCTCGGGCACGGGGCCTGGCCGACCCCGTTCTTCGTGAGGTTTCAAACGCCTGAGACATCGTCATCACATTGTTGAAACGCAACGCTGGTGTCCTGTCAGTCAAACCTGTCAACCACAAGTGTCCAACTGGCGGAGGAACTGCGAATGGGCCCTGCCCTCGAGCTGACCAGCGTGCCGCCCTGGACCGTCACTCCCACGCAGCCGCCGGCCGACGTGTCGGGCCGCAGCTGGGCGATCGTGGCGTTCGGGGACGACACCGAGTCGGTGGTCTCGACGTGGAGCGAACAACTCGCCGCGGCGTATCCGGACCAACAGCCACGGGTGTACCGGGTTGGCGACGACGCCGAGGCCGCCGCCGCGCTGACCAATGAGCTGGCCACCGCGGTGGTGGGCTGGCGGCTGATGGTGGCCGGCCCGGCGGTCGCCTGCCTGCGGTTGCGGGCCCGGGCACTGGCGCGCGGGGTGGCCGAGGACGAGATCACGATCGCGACCACCGACGTGGCCATCCGCGACGTGCAGTGTGTGCACTGCCGCACCGTCACCACTGCCGCCGTCGGCATCGAAGACACCGTCGAATGCTCGGGCTGCGGCCGAAACCTGCTGGTGTACTACCACGTTTCGCGGCTGCAGGGCGCGCACCTCGGGTTCATGGTCGACGCCGAACGGCTGCCCGAGGAGGTGGCGTCGCGATGAGCGATTTGCAGCTGGAGGTGGTCGGGATCGTCGACGAGCCGGGCGATATCCGCACGCTGACCCTGGCCCGGCCGGACCGGGCGCCGCTGCCGTCGTTCACCCCCGGCAGCCACATCGTGATCGCCTGTGGAGACCCGGACCATCCGCGGCCCAACGCCTACTCGCTGACCGGCGACAACATCGAACCCGACGCCTACACGGTGTCGGTCCTGTTGTGCCCGGACGGTTCCGGGGGCTCGCGCTGGATTCACGAGCGGCTGTCGGTCGGTGACCTCGTCACCGTGACCGGGCCGCGCAGCGCCTTCGCGCCGGTGTTGCGCGCCCGGCGTCACCTGTTGGTGGCCGGCGGAATCGGGGTCACCCCGATGATTTCGCATCTGCGTGCCGCGCGGATGTGGGGCCGTGACGCGCGCCTGTACTACATACACCGCGAGGGCCGCGGCAGCTACGTCGACGAGATCAAGGCGCTCACCGACGACGCGCACATCTTCACCGAGCGCGAGTCGTTCTACGCCGAGCTGCTGCCGGCACTGGCCGAACAACCGCTGGGCACCCATCTGTACGTGTGCGGACCGAGCGGATTCATGGACCAGGTGATCGCCGCGGCGAAGGACGCCGGCTGGCCGGAGAGCCGGATCCACCTGGAGCGCTTCGGAATCGATGCCCTCGATCCGGGTGAGCCGTTCGAGGTGAAGCTGGCATCCACCGGTGAGACATTCACCGTCGAATCCGGGGTGTCGCTGCTGGAGGCGCTGGAGAAGCGGGGTCACAAGATCCCCAACCTGTGCCGCCAGGGCGTGTGCGGCGAATGCCGGATCCCGGTGTCCGCCGGCGAGATCAACCACCGTGACCTGTATCTGACCGACGAGGACAAGGCTGCCGGCGACTCGCTGATGTGCTGCGTGTCGCGGGCGGCGGGCGACCGATTGGAGTTGGCACTGTGACCCTCACCCCCGAACTCGTCTCGGCACCGGACCTGGTGACCGAGTTCCCGTTCCCGTTCACCGACGACGTCTACCGCTACAGCACCAACGTCGAACCCGCTCGCGGCGAGGTCCGCACCCCGGTCGGGTCGTGGGGCGCCCGGGTGGTGCACATCGACAGCGAATACGAGCACGAACTGGCGCTGCGCCAACAGATCCTGGAGGCCGACCCCACCCGGTACGCGGTGCTGCCGCACATGCGGCCGGCCTGCTGGGACGCCATGCTGTTCCTGATGCGCGAGCTCGCGGCCGGGTATCCGGACGTCATGTCGCTTGCCGGCCGCGGCCGGAACTTCCACTGGCGCAACGATCGGCTCGGTATCGACCAGCATTTCGTGCTCGGCGACGAGTCCACGCTGCCCGCCGAACCCCTGGCCTACATCGGTTCCCAGGTGCAGGACGACATCGTGCTGCTCGACCAGCGCGACGGTGATCTGTTCGGCGACGCCGGGGTGGTGACCTTCGCGGCGGACTGGTCGTTCGGTTTCGACGTCGGCATGACGTTTCTGGAGATCCACGGTCCGGTGCCGCGACTGCGCCAGACCGGGGTGATCACCCGCGCCCGACAGTTCCTGATGCGGCTGCAGCCCAACGAGATCTACCGGCGCACCAACTGGACGCTGACCGTGCGGCGGCGGTTGGACGTGTCGACCGAGCTGTACCACGAGTGGGGGCCGGACCGGCCGCTGATGGGTGTGGTCGACGACGAGACCTTCGGCCGCATGGTGCATCTGCGGGTGGAGGTGCAGCACCTCATCCGGCTGCCCGACTCCGGGGCGATCTGCTTCCTGATCCGCACCTACATGCTGCCGTTCGCCGATCTCGCGACGGTCGAACCATGGCGGCGGCGCGCAGCCGCGGTGCTGGCCGAGTTGCCGGAGGACATGGCCGAGTACAAGGGTTTCATCTCCTACCGCGATCGCGCGGTCGCCTGGCTGAACTCCCGCGCCCCCGAAGCGAGCTGACCCGCGTGAGAAGGGCCCCGGGGCGGCAGCCCCGGGGTCCATACTTTTTGCCCGCGAGCAGACGCGTACACCCCCGATCTGTTACGGATTCGGGGGTTTTCGTGTCTGCTCGCCGAGGGTTTGGTGAGCGGGTCGGCCGGGTTACCGGCTCACCCCTTGCCCGCGAGCAGACGCGTACGCCCCCATTTGGCCCGGGATTTGGGGGAGTTTGCGTCTGCTCGCGGAGAAAAGTGCGCACGAGAAAAGCCCCCGGGCCGGGGCCCGGGGGCTTTCCCGTTGGTACCACCGGTCAGTACGGCGTCGGCTCGCCCTCGGCGGCCGGGCCGCGTTCGGTGATCGGCTCGTTCCGCACGATAGCGCGGTAGGCGTGGTTCTCGTGCTGGATCATGCGGGCGAAGAACCCGACGAACAGCAGCACCGCCACGATGATCGCGGCCCAAACCCCGACGGAGTAACCGCCGAAGGTGAACACCACGCCGGGGTCGTCCCAGTTGTCGATCGGGCTGAACATCTCACTTCACCTCCGAGCTCGCGGCCGCGACCATCGGCGCGGCCCCGTTGCCGTTGAGCGCTGCCTTGCCGGTCACCGGGATGCCCTCCGGGTACGGGGTGGCGGGCACCTCGGACAGGTCCAGGCCCTGCTCCTCGACCTCCGGCGGGATCCGCAGCAGGTGCAGCTTCTTGAGCAGCAGCGACAGCAGGTACGTCGGGACGAACCCGAGCGCGGCGAACACCAGCATGCCGATCAGCTGCCCCCAGAACGTGATCGGCGAGTAACCGTCGAGGTTCGGGTAGCCGTGCATGAAGATGCCGACCATCACCAGCGCGTAGGCGCCGGTGCCGCCGTGCACGGTCACCGCGGCGACCACGTCGTCGATGCGGAACTTCTCCAGCAGCTTGCCCACATAGGGGATCAGGCCGCCGCCGACCATCGCGACGATGAAGCCGAGCGCCGGGTGGTACAGGTCCAGACCCGGTGCCACCGAGATGACGCCGGCCAGGCCACCCGAGATCGTCCAGAACGGCTCGCCCTTCGAGGTGACGTAGGCCCCGATGATGCCGCCCGCCAGTCCCATGAGCGTGTTGAACGCGAACGCCGACAGGTTGGTCGGGGTGCCGTAGATGGTGGTGTAGCCGTTCGGTCCGTAGATCGCACAGCCCATCAGGAAGCCGAAGAAGCCGGTGAAGATCAGAAACAGGCCGAGCATGGTCAGCGGGAGATTGTGCGGCGGAATGGTGACCGTGGTGCCGTCGGGCTTGAACCGCCCGATGCGCGGACCGAGGTTGATCAACAGGCCCAGGGCGGCGAACCCGGCGATCATGTGCACGCACCCGGCCGCGCCGACGTCATGGAAGCCCAGTTTGGTGAGCATCCAGCCGGCGCCGTGCCAGCCCCACGCCGCACCGATGATCCACACCACCGATCCGACGAACACGGTGAGGATGAGGAAACCGCTGGTGCGGATGCGTTCGAGCACCGCTCCCGACATGATCGAGCCGGTGGTCGCGGCGAACAGCGCGAACGCTCCCCAGAAGATGCCGCTGGCGGGATCCTCGATGTTCGGCCCCATGTTGTCGCTCCACGGCAGAGCGGCCTTGGCGGCGTCGTTGAATTCGATGAAGCCGCTGGGCATCGCGTTGTAGAGGAACCAGCCGACGAAATAGAAGCCAACGACGATGGTGGCGAACGCCAACAGATTCTTCATCGCGGTGGCCAGCACGTTCTTCGACCGTGACGCCCCGACCTCGTAGGCGAGGAAGCCTGCGTGGATCAGCATCATCAGGCCGATGGACATCCAGTAGAAGAACTCGTTGTTTACCGCGGTCATGGCCTCGACCGCGTCTTCGACTTCCGGTGGCACGCACACCTCCGCGCGTTTCTTAGCAGTGTTCGGTGGGTACTGACGGTGTACCGAGGATGACGCTAACCCCGGACCTGTGTCCGGCCGGTCACCGCGCGTAAACATCCGGTGACGTTCTGTGTCGCGTCGGGATCCGCCCATGTCACGGGCCTTGTTCGGGCAGCGGGCCGGGCTCGCGGAACCGGCCCGGGGGTGTGGCCGAACCGGCGACTCGCCGCCGGTGTCGGCCCCGTCACGCGGGCGGCTGCCCCCGCCGGGCCGTTTCGAGGTCACGATCTGCGGCTTCCTAGAATGTGGCGGTGACCGCCAGCCCGAACCGTGATCCGCAATCGCTGCCCAAGACGTGGGACCCGAGCGCGGTAGAGGCCGAGTTGTACCAGGGCTGGGTCCGGGCCGGTTACTTCACCGCCGACCCAACGAGCGACAAGCCCGCGTACACGATCGTGCTGCCGCCGCCGAACGTGACGGGCAGCCTGCACATGGGCCATGCGCTCGACCACACCCTGATGGACGCGCTCACCCGGCGCAAGCGCATGCAGGGCTACGAGGTGCTGTGGCTGCCCGGCACGGACCACGCCGGCATCGCCACCCAGGTGGTGGTGGAAAAGCAGCTCGCCGCCGAGGGCAAGACCAAAGAGGACGTTGGCCGTGAGGGCTTCATCGAGCGCGTCTGGCGGTGGAAGAACGAGTCCGGCGGCACCATCGCCGAGCAGATGCGCCGCATCGGCGACGGCGTGGACTGGAGTCGCGACCGGTTCACCATGGACGAGGGCCTGTCGCGGGCGGTGCGCACCATTTTCAAGCGGCTCTACGACGCCGGCCTGATCTACCGGGCCGAACGGTTGGTGAACTGGTCGCCGGTGCTGCAGACCGCGATCAGCGACCTCGAGGTCAAGTACGAGGACGTCGAGGGTGAGCTGGTGTCGTTCCGCTACGGGTCGATGAACGACGACGAGCCGCACATCGTCGTCGCCACCACCCGGATCGAGACGATGCTCGGCGACACCGCGATCGCGGTGCATCCCGACGACGAACGCTACAAGCACCTGGTCGGCAGGAAGCTGCGGCACCCGTTCCTGGATCGGGAACTGATCATCGTCGCCGACGAGCACGTCGACCCCGAATTCGGGACCGGCGCAGTCAAAGTCACTCCGGCGCACGACCCCAACGACTTCGAGATCGGCCTGCGGCACAACCTGCCGATGCCGACGATCATGGACGAGCGGGCCCGGATCGCCAACACCGGAACGCAGTTCGACGGCATGGACCGGTTCGAGGCGCGGGTCAAGGTGCGCGAGGCGCTGGCCGCCCAGGGCCGCATCGTCGAGGAGAAGCGGCCCTACATCCACTCGGTCGGCCACTCCGAGCGCAGCGGCGAGCCGATCGAACCGCGGTTGAGCATGCAGTGGTGGGTCAAGGTCGAGGCGCTTGCCAAGGCGGCCGGCGACGCGGTGCGCAACGGTGAGACCGTGATTCACCCGAAGAGTCTGGAGCCGCGCTGGTTCGCCTGGGTCGACAGCATGCACGACTGGTGCATCTCGCGCCAGCTGTGGTGGGGGCATCGCATCCCGATCTGGCACGGCCCCAACGGCGAAACCGTGTGCGTCGGGCCCGACGAGACGCCGCCGGAGGGCTGGGAGCAGGATCCCGACGTCCTGGACACCTGGTTCTCCTCGGCGCTGTGGCCGTTCTCGACGCTGGGCTGGCCGGAGGCGACCCCGGAACTGGAGAAGTTCTATCCGACCACCGTGTTGGTGACCGGGTACGACATCCTGTTCTTCTGGGTGGCCCGGATGATGATGTTCGGCACCTTCGTCGGCAACGACCCGGCCATCACCCTCGGCGGCAAACGCGGCCCGCAGGTGCCGTTCAAGAACGTGTTCCTGCACGGCCTGATCCGCGACGAGCACGGCCGCAAGATGAGCAAGTCGCGCGGCAACGGCATCGACCCGCTGGACTGGGTGGAGAAGTACGGCGCCGACGCGCTGCGGTTCACGCTGGCCCGTGGTGCCAGCCCGGGCGGGGACCTGTCGATCGGTGACGACCACGCCCGTGCGTCGCGCAACTTCGCCACCAAGCTGTTCAATGCGACCCGGTTCGCGCTGCTCAACGGTGCGGCGCCGGCGCCGCTGCCGGACGCCGGCGAGCTCACCGACGCCGACCGGTGGATCCTCGGCCGGATGGAGCAGGTGCGCGCCGAGGTCGACGAGGCGTTCGAGGCCTACGAGTTCAGCCGCGCCTGTGAGGCGTTGTACCACTTCGCGTGGGACGAGTTCTGCGACTGGTACGTCGAGCTGGCCAAGGTCCAACTCGGCCAGGGGATCACGCACACCACCGCGGTGCTGGCCGCGGTGCTCGACACGCTGCTCAAGCTGCTGCACCCGGTGATGCCGTTCGTCACCGAGACGTTGTGGAAGCAGCTGACCGGCGGCGAGTCGCTGGTGATCGCCGAGTGGCCCAAGCCCTCCGGCTTCACCCTGGATCCCGTTGCCGCACAGCGGATCGCCGACATGCAGAAGCTCATCACCGAGGTCCGGCGGTTCCGCAGCGATCAGGGCCTCAACGATCGGCAGAAGGTGCCTGCGCGGCTGTCGGACACCGCGGCGGCCGACGTCGAGGCGCAGCTGCCCGCCGTCGCGGCGCTGGCGTGGCTGACCGAACCGGACGACACGTTCAGCCCGTCGGCGGCTGTCGAGGTGCGGCTGTCGCAGGGCACCGTGGTGGTGGAGTTGGACACCCGGGGCAGCGTCGACATCGCCGCCGAACGGCGCCGGCTGGAGAAGGATCTGGCGGCCGCGCAGAAGGAGCTGGCCGGCACCGAGAGCAAGCTCAGCAACGAGGCGTTCCTGGCCAAGGCCCCGGCGGAGGTGGTCGAGAAGATCCGGAAGCGCCGTGACGTGGCTCGCGAAGAGGTCGATCGCATCACCGCCCGCCTGGCGGCGCTCGGGCAATGACGTGATGACACCGAAGAGCACGCCGTGACGGATTCGGGACCGACCCCCGACGAGATCGCGGCCATGCTGCAGGTCGAGCACCTGCTCGACCAGCGCTGGCCGGAGACGAAGCTGGAACCCAGCACCGCGCGCATCGCCGCGCTGATGGAGATGCTCGGTTCCCCGCAGCGCGGCTATCCGTCGATCCACATCGCCGGCACCAACGGCAAGACGTCGGTGGCGCGGATGGTTGACGCGCTGCTGCGGGCGCTGCACCGGCGCACCGGGCGCACCACCAGCCCGCACCTGCAGTCGGCGGTGGAGCGCATCGCCATCGACGGCGAGCCGATCAGCCCGGCCCGCTACGTGGAGGTGTACCGGGAACTCGAACCGTTCATCCACATGGTCGACGAGCAGTCGCAGGCCGCCGGCGGCCCACGGATGAGCAAGTTCGAGGTTCTCACCGCGATGGCCTTCGCCGCGTTCGCCGATGCCCCGGTGGATGTCGCGGTCGTCGAGACGGGGCTCGGGGGGCGCTGGGATGCCACCAACGTCATCAACGCGCCGGTTGCGGTGATCACTCCGATCGAGGTCGACCACGCCGACTATCTGGGCACCACACTCGCCGAGATCGCCGCGGAGAAGGCCGGCATCATCACCAAACAGGACGACGATCTGGTGCCCACCGACACCGTCGCGGTGATCGCGCAGCAGCCGCCGGAGGTGATGGAGGTGCTGCTGACGCAGGCGGCGCGCACGGATGCCGTTGTGGCGCGCGAGAATTCGGAGTTCGCGGTGCTGGATCGCCAGATCGCCGTCGGCGGGCAGCTGCTGACGCTGCAGGGGCTCGGCGGCGTGTACGACGAGGTGTTCCTGCCGCTGCACGGCGAGCATCAGGCCCACAACGCCGCGCTCGCGTTGGCCGCCGTCGAGGCGTTCTTCGGGGCCGGGGCATCGCGCCAGCTCGACGTCGAGGCGGTGCGGGCCGGTTTCGCCGATGTCACCAGCCCCGGGCGCCTTGAGCGGATGCGCAGCGCTCCAACGGTTTTCATCGATGCAGCGCACAACCCGGCGGGGGCGCGAGCGCTGGCGCGGGCACTGCGGAGCGAGTTCGACTTCCGCTACCTCGTCGGTGTGGTCTCGGTGATGGGCGACAAGGACGTCGCCGGGATCCTCGACGCGCTTCAGCCGGTGTTCGATCAGATCGTGGTGACCCACAACGGTTCACCGCGGGCGCTGGAGGTGGAGGTGCTGGCGCTGCGCGCCGAGGAGGTGTTCGGGCCCGATCGGGTGGTCACCGCCGACACCCTGGCCGACGCGATCGAGACCGCCACCGCACTGGTCGAGGAGAAGGCGCACGCCGACGACGCCGGCATGGGCGGGTTGGGCGTGGTCATCACCGGGTCGGTGGTGACCGCTGGCGCCGCGCGCACGCTGTACAAGAAGGATCCCGCATGACACTTCCTGAGTCAACCCCTACGCAGTTTTCATGCTGCGGTGTGCAGTTTTTGTACGGCACCGTGCCGGGCGGGGTCGTAGGGGCTTTGGTCGTGCCAGCAGCGGTAGATGACGCGAAT